>Ga0116228_10001237_pt1 | contig 21014 bp, 19 predicted proteins | sample S1TSphfallax_2_FD_89694 | JGI IMG/M metagenome (GOLD analysis project Ga0116228, IMG submission 89694) | Host-associated microbial communities from peat moss isolated from Minnesota, USA - S1T2_Fc - Sphagnum fallax MG | ecosystem: Host-associated > Plants > Peat moss > Unclassified | place...
CAAAAAGAGACAATTTTCCCCAATCCCCCCTATACCTTTTAAAAAAAAAAATTTAAATTAAAAAAAAACCAAATGAAAAAAAATTTTTTCCAAAAAAAAAAAAAAAAAACCAAAACAAAAATCAAGGATGTAAACTTTATATAATAACTTGAAGTGCCTTTTTGTTGTGCATGGTTATGAGACAAAATCGACATAAATTGACAACTTTTCACATTCAATAGCCACAAAACCTCCCATTTCAAAAACATTTGTCATCACAATAACACATTGTTCAAAATTCAAGAACTGGTTAAACTTTCATATCTAGTGCGTAGCCAAATTTGGCTAAATGATTTTTTGGATTATTTCCATTTTGGCTATATCACAAAATCCTTACAAGGACCCCTGGTAGGTAGCGAGCCGCCTTTCTCCCGCAATCAAGCGTTTGCTTTGCGACTACTACTTTGGTTGGAGTTTGGTTCTCACGACCTTTTTGGTTGCGGAAATCGAGCAAGATTTTGCACAGAACCCGAGGCCACGAGTCTCGGAGATCAGCAGTGCCGCCTTTTGATTTTTGGCGTGGATTTGGATCCTAACTTTTCATGTCCAATAGTATTCAGCTACAGTAGACGAGCTACAGAGAGATCTGGCTGGGCCTGCATTCATATCATGCATTGAATGTGAAATGAATGCGAAAGCGTTGAAAGTAATTCAAAAAAAAACTTGACTACCTGATCTCGATCTGACCTGATAATTTTAATCATGACACCGAAAACACAAAAGTTTACGCAACAACACACACATGATAAGGACAAAAATAACCACTCCTATATAATTATTACAGTGGCTGGATTCCGGCCTTGACTACTAATCTAAGCTCTAGCCAAAATTAAAATGTTTTCCTCTATGTAGGCTAGTGGAGTGATTTGGTCTCGGTTTCAAATTCGTCTGGACAGCTACACGCAAGTTGGGATTCCGTAGATTTCGTGACCCACTAGGCTAAAAAATGGTCGTTGCGAAAATGATTACTTACATACCATGCTTACTCCTTCGTGTGAGTTCATAAAGAAGAACTGGGTCATGTGTCTAGAGTCAGAGGAAAGTCTTTAGGTACTACTTTTGACTGCGAAGTGGCCTGCAGCTCACCTCAGGGGTTGAGATCAGACACGTTACTAGATTTTTTTTACCTCTGTTTTTCTCTATGCGAGAAACCACAATAGTATGGCCAGCTAATTGGCTGTGCTTCTACCTTAACTAGTACTATGTCATCTGCACCAAGTCTACAGCAAAACCCACAATTATAAGAGAGGAGGCAGCAGCCCCCATCAACTCACCAAGTCTAAAGTCTTACACGCCAACGGTGGTGGCTTGAAGCCAAGAGATCATTTCTCAATGCATATTGACATTTTACTTTTACAATTGCTTTGACATGAATGTCCCAAATGACAAATGAAACATTACCACCATGACCTGGTTCTTGTACCTTGCCCATATGTGAACTACCCTTAATTAAAAAAATTGATGATCAATTTTCTTGTTCAAGCTTGTGTTCCATTTCGTGTAAATGGTTTTGTGAATGCAATCCTGTCGCAAACCCACTTTGAGGCAAGTGTGAGGATGAGATTCACACTTCCAAAAGTGGGAATTCGGAGTCCTCAGGGACTCTCGCAATTTCAGAACGCAACAGCAGAGGGCAAAACACCTCGCCTTGAGGTGTTTTTTATACCATTGGAAAGGCTTTGAAGTGTAGATGTCGAAAATGGCCTCGCATGAGCCATTTGGACATCTGCAGCATAAGTTATGGGCAGAAGGGTCGAGAGTCAAACTGGTAGTTTGACTCCCGACCACAAAAAGTCGGGAATCGACCCGATCCCGGTGTGTGCAGATGAAGTGCGACACACCGTTGGAAAGCTCTTGAGGAGAGCTACAAGTTTGTTTTAGACCTCATCCCAATCTAAGGTCTGAGCCGGGAGTTGTGAGTTCCCAAAGTCATGGGAATCCAAACCGGGACAATTTCGGGACTCCTCCTTGGAAGTCCCTGGAATAAAAGCCATTTGGATGCGGGTGCCGCGGAGTAACGCAGAGAATACTATATGGGGGAAGGTGATGGCTTCCCTTGAGTCCGGGCCGTGGTGAGTCAAGTGAGTCCAAGGTCGCCTGTGGCTTGTCCCAACACCAAAAAGGTGCAGAATGAATTTTAACCAACTTGTTGGTTGGTTTTGGATGCAGGACCGAATAACTAAGTAGCTTGTCCTTCTTCCTAGTCTAATCCCGGAGCTTTCAGCACGCCCCTCTCACCCCCCCCCCTTTAGTGCTGGAAACTGGGAGCGGCACCAAGTCCCCCCTCCTTTCGCTTTCTAACATAGTTGGACTCCTTTGAGTCTAACAAGGGACTTGGGGGCATGTCAAATCCACACCATTGAAATGCTTGAAAGCATCTCCCCCCCACCGTAAATATTTGGTCAAAACACATTTGAAACATAACTTGTTTCATGGTATACCATGAAAAGTTTTGTCCTAAAAATAATATTTTACATACAATTCTACAAGAAGATGTAATGAAAATGTTTTCATTATTATGAACTCAAGCTAAGATGAGCTAAAAATTTGTTGGCTTATAAGGAAGGGCCTTCAAATTCATTTGCTCAAGTTTGTATTAACAAATAATTTTTTTGGCCCTCTTGATAATCAATGTGTATATTGGGAAATTCAAACTTACTTTCACACTATTTAAAGACCATAGGCCCACTACCTTTCCTTTAGCCTTACAAATGAATGTGAACATGTAAAAAAATCATATTGTGTAAAAAAATCCAAGCTTTTTTTTGTAAGTGCAATCAATTCCCTTGGAACGCCTCACAATGTGCACAAAAATAGAGACTTGGATGCTAGGTTTAAGGTGAATAGAATTGCCCAATCATAGGATGGATAGAATTTAAACAAAAAGAGTTGCAAAAATTTCCCACCTAATTTTTCCCCTCCATCTTGTTTCTAAGATGCTTTATTTTCATGTGACGATTTGATAACTCCTAGATAATGTAGTCTTTTTTTGGGGTCACATTTTGAGTTTTAAGTTTTGAATGAAGGATGTTTTGTTCTTGTGGTTGGTGGGTCTACCTAAGTAGAGCAATATATTATAAAAAATAGCCTTTATAAATATTTAATTATTTGGAAAATTGTAATGAAATTTCCCCATAAACCTCATGTTGTAACATGTTTTGTCATTTTTGTCACAAATTAATGTTCATTTTTTATTATACCTTGTTAGAAATCAAACAAAAATATTAGATTTAATTATTGAATATAACAGTACTTTGTCACAAATGCCAATGTCATGAGGTTCATTTGAATGTTCATGCATGACTTATAATGAACTTATACCTAACTTTTAATTTGGTTTTAGTCCATTATTAGTTAGCTTTCAATTAAGTTTTAGTTCACTTCCAATTAACTCTCAATTGATTCTTAGTTAAATTCTAGTTCACTTTCAATTCACTCTAATTAACTCTTAATTCACTTCCAGTTAATTTTTAATTACTATCAGTTCACACTTAATTAAATTTAAGTTCATTTTTAATTGAGTTTTAATTCATGCATAGTTCACACATGGGGGCACATTGGTGAACATGGGCCACATGCAAATTAGAAGTTCCTTGAATTAAGCACCTAGTGGGTATAAATAACAGCAAAAATCCTCATTACCTTTAATTTGTTCAACACCAATTTTGGGTACGTTTTCTTGTCGTAAGTTTGTTTTATTTCTTCTTTGCAATAAAATATTATTAGATTCTTGTTTCTCACATTATGGTATTGTTTTTGTTTTTCTTGTTTCATAATTTGAATTTGGAATAAGGCCTAATTTTCGTTCTTGTTTGGGGTAGAAAATTTTATAGTCTTGGTTGTTTTTGTGCCCATGATAGTTATGTTTTATTTATATTTAATAGTAAATGTTGATTTAAATGTGTCGTATTATATTGCCTCATTTGCAAAGGTGATAATTGATTTTCTAATAACAAAAATATGGAATAAAAAATAAAATTATTTATTTCATATTTATATGTTGAAACTAAATGAAGATCATATGAATGAAATACATGTTCAACATCATAAACTTACTAGCTTTATCGTTTTGTTTGCAACTCACACAAAATCTATTATTTCATGGGTTCATGTTTTTTGCACATGGATGTTGTGCATTCAAAATAAAAATTACGCACATATAAATAGGGTTAAATATTTTCAACCATCCATGTGCAAAAAGATTGAACCCATGAAACAACAATTTCACATAGATGGTTTGTTTCAATTCATCATTTAAAAAAAAGGTTTATCAATGCTCATAAGTTTGCTCATTGAAAGAACATGGAATGTTCTCTAGGATGGTCTTTACTATTTGAATAACTTCATGTGTGGTTGGTAGTTATTGATATAATTCAATGTAGTAGTCCACACAATTTTTTCCCAATTCAACTTTACTACTGATTATAACTCCATTACCATTCCTTAAGCTAATACCAACAATGGATGTTAATTTTTCTTGCATTGCCAAAAAAACTTATTTGAAAACATGTGTGACAAATGTGAACATTAAACACCATTTTATAATGGATGGAATTCATCCATAATTCTTAATTAACTCTAGTTTAACTCCCAATCAACTTCAAATCAGGTCAAATTAATTTCCAATTAACTCGAGTTAACTCCTAATTAAGTCCTAATTAAGTTTTAGTTAAGTTTTAGTTAATTCATAGAACTTGACTATAAGTTAGGAAGGTTATCAAAAAGTTTTTTTGTTTAATGCATAGATAAAAGCCTCCTTGGAATCTTGCTTGAGCTCGGTACTCAAAGGGGTATAAATAAAACTAAGACCCCTCATTTCCTTCAATATGTTCAACACTAATGATCTTACACCATAACCTCATCATGTTTTTTTCGTGTTCATGTTTACAAATGTTAACGTAATAAAAATTTGTTTTCACATTTGTCTTGCACATCTTATGTTCTTGTTCTTAGTTCTTCTGTTCTTGTTTTTCAATCACATAATCTTGTTTTGTTTCTTATTTGAAAGTTAGATTTAAACCTTTCTTTAATCCTTTGATCTTGTGATTCTTCATGTCCATGACAATTGAATAATCTACATTAAGTCTACCTCTATTTTTGTGTTTATAAATCATTTAAAAATTAAATTCCTTTTTGGAATTGAACTTGGATTACCTCTCTCTTTCAAAGGAATTTTTTTTCAAAAAGTCGTGAATTACCCATTTCTTGTTGATTGAGGTTGTTGATTACCCACCTTTTGTCACTACTAGAAATCATGTCATTTGCAACCAATCACTATGCAACTAGCATGCAATTGGTTGTTGTTTGCAACTATTTCGGTCATGTTTACAAATTTGGTATTGTATAATTTTTCAGCCAAATGGTTGTGTGTGCAACTAATGTGTATAACATGGACATGTGTCATTAAAATGATGGCCTAAACTTATACATACTTATATTATTATACTTAATATATCTACATATGTTATGTATAATAATGTTATGTGCCTCTAGTACTAGGGTTAACCCCATGCTAACTTAGGTTAACTTAAATTAACCAAAGCTAAAATAACCATGACTAAATTTACATAGGCTAAATAAACTAAAAAGTTAAACTAACCATAGCCAAATTAAATTAGGTTAAACTAACCATAGTTAAACTAAGTTAGGTTTAAATAATTATGGCTAAATTAAATTAGGCTAAAATTAACTATGTTTAAATTTATTAGGCTAAACTAATTATGGCCAAATTAAACTATGTTAAATTGACTATGGCTAAATTCAGTTAGGCCAAAATAGTTATGGCTAAAAAAATTAGGCTAAAATAAATATGGCTAGATTAAGTTAGGCCAAACTAATTATGACTAAACTAAGTTAGGCTAAAATATTTATGGCTAAACTAAACCATGGTTTAAATATATATATTGCAAGTTTTTAATTTAAGAAGAAAAATAAGAAAGCTAAGTTTTCCAAGTTGTAAAAATTTTTCTTTTATTTTCTTTGGACCCCTCCTACTTTAAAACCTCATAATTTTCCTATTTCTTGTTCATTTTAAACAATTTAAAACGCTACAGGAGCACCATTTAAAGTTCTACAAATCATGTTTGAACATTCATAGAAAATAACATAAAAGGAGCTTTGTGGGTGTTTAAGAATCGACCTTTGTAGTGTTCATTGGTGTTTTTTCTAAGTTTTTGACCCCCTTTACTTTGGGGGGCCATAACTTTCTCATTTCTTATTTGTTTTCGACGATTCTTAGTATTAGATGTGCCAAGAGGAGGGCTTTAAGTTTTGTTTAGACACAAGAAGCAAAAAATTTCTCCCCTGACTGCTATACTCTAATACATTAATTGCATATAATGTGCAACTAAGTTGGTTAATGAAGTTTGCAATGGAATTTTTTATCCCATATGCTTTGGCTTCTAATTCTATTCAGCTCGGTATATAACTAGGAAAAATGTCATTGTAGTAACCAAACACCAAGTGCCATTGGGGACTAGTAAATAAGTAAAGTTTGACCTTCATGAAATGTTTAATATTAAAAATAAAATTGGATTATTTTAATTTTACCTATATAGCCTAAGCCTACCTATGTTCAACCTACTTACATACTTAAATAAACCCACTTACTTAATAAGGTTAAATAACTACCTACCTACCTAAACAACACATGTCAACATCTTATTAGCCATAAATTGAATGACTTAAATTTCATGAATTAATATTTAAAAATTTAAAAATAGTTGGGCCTAATTGCCATGTGTCATCATATAATTAGTGTTTAAAAAGGACACACATCAAATGGTCAATGATTGAGATTAATCCAATGAATTTTTTATTTTGAAAACAAAAAATAATTAAATAGTGACATGTGTCCATAAGCTAGTTGTCCAATTTTTAAACACATGTCATATTTTTATTAGTTACATTGTAGTTGCAAGGAAAGTTGCACATAAGGTGCAACTACATTTGGATTAATATGTATGGATGAGTATGTATATTAACACTGAATATACATGTTGCATATGTAATGTCACATGCAACTAAATGTCGTGTGCAACTTGTCTTATGCAACTACAAAAATTGTGCAATTGCATGTGTCACATGTAATTGAAATTTAGTTGCAAACGACAACTGCAAAATCCAAAAAAATTAGTAGTGTGTTGGTGTCATATTTCATGGTGTTCATAATCATGTCTACACCTAAAGAAAATACGGTTACATCTATGGAAAAAGTCCTTATTGGTCTTAAACATATACAACAAGATATTCAAATTTTTTGTGAGTCTATTGCTCATCTTCAAAGTGCTCAAACATCAATGTCATTGGGATGTGTTCTCATGACACCGTCCCAAGTAAAGGAAGCACAATTCAACCTTCATGACAAGCTTGATGGGATATGTTCCCAAGTTTCAAGGTTTCCTTAACCAAGTGTGATTAGTCATTCGATTGCACCCCCATCATTATCCAAATTGCCCAGCTAAGGTTGGCTTTGTTGGCACGTTGCTGTTAGGCACAACCTTAACATGGTTTGCACCTTTGTTAGAGCAACAACCTCCATTATTAAATGATCTCAAGGTGTTTGTGGAAGAATTTAGCACCACCTTTGGAGATTTTGACAAAAATGCACATCAACTAGTAATTACGAGCTTTTTGTCAAAGACCATGCCCAATTGTTGTGTATGCATTAGATTTTAGGTGATTGGTTTACAACATATCATGGGAGAAACATCACTCATGAATTGGTTTCAATATGGACTATGTAATGATGTGAAAGACCTATTACTCACCATGCCAAATTTGTCCACATTGAGTCAAGAAATTGCTCAAATTGATCCTTGTTATAATAGGTTTTTAATGTTGATAAGAAAAGCGTTGGGAGTCACCAATAATCCCGAAATTTTTTACACATGTTATGTCATTTCCATCAACAACATCTACATCAAAGGATGAACCCCTGCAAATTGATGAAACACAATTCAAACCACTCACAAAACAAAAGAAGCAACAACAATGTGTGAACAAACAATGCATGTATTGTGGAGAGCCATGTCACATCACTACCAACTACCCTAAGAAACAACTATTGCATACAACTTGAACCACTTCCACTTACACGCCACCTCTTAAAGGCTCGAGAAATGAAGTCATCCAATTTTTATAGGGACGGCAAAATTGGACTTAGATGCATCATATGTTCAAAATGGTCCCAATTTACTTTTAGACCCAACACCTTGTTTATTATTGCTAATCATGATCAAATATGGTAGATCCATGACAATGGAGATTCAAACATTATTTGATTCTAATTCATATGCATGTTTCATTGATAAGGAGTTGGTGCAATGACATAAGATGATTCTTGTAAAAAAAACACACCAATAGTTGAGGAGGTCATCGATGGTTGAAGTTTTTCTTTAAGACTTTTAACACATGAAACCAAAGCTTTATATATCATTATTATTAAATGAGCAATGTGGCCTTCAATGTCATTTCATCCCCAACAAACCTTATTGTCATTGGGTTATCATGGCTCATTTTGCACAACCTTTGAGTGGATAAGTGTACAAAAAGTCTTCATTTTGATGTACCTTAGAAAGTAGCATCAAAATGTGAAAAGCTTACATCTAAAAACATCATTAGTGAAAGCAAAGACCGCCACCTAGATGAGTTGTGTATTAAGTTTGTTGAATGTGACAAATATTTGGGGAATGCCCAAGATGTCAAAAGTTCAAAAGTTTTATTTGTTGGAATAAGAACTTTCATGCAAACTTGTCAAGGCCACCCAGTAAATAATCGAGTTTGTAAGTGAAACATAAATTTAATCAACTCTTGTCTAAAGGGAATGATCTTTGAAACCACCAAAATTCAATTAAATAGATTTCTAAAGTTTTTGATAGGTGAATCGCACTATCGGATTTGAAGTGGGGCAAACATTTGCAACCACGTCCTTAAATATCAAAACATAAACCTAAAACTCATGTGACAACAATAAGATAACCATGGAAAAACACACACATTGAATGAACATATTTCAAAACATAAAACCTTGTAGAGAAATACCGATTTGGCAAAAACCATTGATTATTTCAAAAAGAAGGCAAAAGTTCAAAAGGTTTGAACTTTCTCCACAAGTAATTTTGAAAAAACTTGTATAATCTTCTTCTTCTTCTTCTAGCCTAATTTTTTTTAAAAATCCCCCTAGATTTATGCCTTCCAAACCTTATCAAAGAAATCCTAACTACTAATCTAATTAATCATTTTTCGATTTTTGGTTCTAAAAATAAACATCCTTAAATTTAGTTTTGGTTAAGAAAAATTTGGTTTCGGTTCCATAAATTTGGTTTTGGTTACATTGCCTTAATTAAAATTCTACCGGATTTAGTTATAAATTGGTTTGGTTACAAAATGTTTTGTCACTTCAACAAAGCTGCCCAAAAAGGAGATGAATTCCTTATTTATGTTCTTCCCACATTAAATGTTGAATCACCTCATCATGAGACTCCTTCCTAGTATAAAGAATTCAAGGACATGTTTGAAAAGAAGAACACTAACACCTTATTGGAACATTGTCCATATGATTACACCATTGATCTTGAAAAAGGAAGACAATTTCCATTCAAGTCAATTTGCAGCACGTCACAAGACAAACTTGCAGCTCTTTGTGAATACATTGATGAAAACCTTGAGAAAGGGTTCATTCGACATTCCAAATCTTTATTTGGTGCCCCGATCTTGTTTGTCAAAAATAAGGAAGGAATTTTATGAATGTGTGTCGATTTTCATGGACTTAATTGACTCACCATTTAGAATCAATACCCTCTACCCCTAATTTCAAGATTGTTGGACCAAATAAGTCGTGCGAAGGTGTATACCAAGATTGATTTATGTGGGGCATACAACTTGGTGCATATTTGAAAAGATGACAAATGGAAGATGACATTTAGAACATGTTATAGCCATTGCAAATATGTTGTGATGTCGTTTGGCTTTAAACTTACCAATGCATATGATGTTTTCCAACATTTGATGAATGATGTGTTTCGTGAGTACTTGGATGATTTTGTGGTTTGCTACATTGATGACATTATCATTTTCTCAAAGAACATGGGGGTTCGTGAATACCATGTATGTCTTGTGTTGGAAAAACTTTAAGAATCGAATTTCATGCAAGTTAGAAAAATGTGAATTCCATCAATTTAAACTGGAATTCTTGGGGTACATCATCTTAAGAGATGACATTAGCATGGACTGTCATAAGGTCCAAACCATTGTTGATTGGATTACCTCAACTTATATTTGAAATGTTTAATGTTTTCTTGGATTTGCCACTTTTATTGATGTTTCATTGCCCGTTATTCTACAATAGTGGCTCCTCTTACTCATTTGATTTGAAAGGATCAATTTTTTTCATGGGGAGTTGAACAAAAAATGTCTTCCAATTTTTGAAGGATTTTTTCACAACCACCCCACTCTTGATTAATGTCAATCTTATGAAACCTTTTTTTTAAAGATGGACGCTTTTGATTTTTCATTAGGCATCATACTCTCACAACCTAAAAAGGACAATCTTTTTCATCATGTTGGCTTTTATTATTGTAAGTTCTCTCTTGCCGAGATTAATTATGAGATTTCATGATAAGGAATTTTTTACCATCATGGATGCTTTCGAAGAGTGGCGTCATTTGCTTGAAGGAGTTCAACATGAAACTATTTTGTATTCAAATCACAAGAACTTGTAGTATTTCACAACATCTTGTGTTGTGAATCGATTTGAAACTCAATGGGCATTGTCCTTCTCTCAATTTTGGTTTATCATCACATATCACCCTAGGTGCCAACAAGGGAAATCAAATGCATTATCCTAGCGCTCATACCTTGTGCCTAAAGAGGGAGATGTTGTTTACGAACAATAATGTCATGTCATTTTCAAGCTTGAACACCATTGATTTTGAGCATTGTTAGTAACTATTGATGACAAAACCCCTTTTCATCAAATTCATGAAGATTTGAAAAAAATCCTCTTGTTGTTGACATCCAAAATCAACTAAGGAATCAACATCAAATCCAAGATTTCCTTAATAATCGTGCCAAGTTCAAGTTTTGATATGGTTTGTCATATTGTGATGGTCTTTTGTATGTTCCCAATGGCCTTGCTCAACTTCAAGTTCTCTAGGCTATGCATGATGTTTTAGTTACATGCCACTTTGGATTTAACAATACCATGGAGTTGGTTTCTTAAGATTATTGGTGGCCATAGCTTTGGAAACATGCAAATTTTTTTGTTGGATCTTATGATGTTTGTGTTCGAATGAGAAATCCTCATCATCGTTCACATGGACTCCTTCAACCATTACCCATTCCTTCTGCACCATGGTCTCCGATATCCATGGACCTCATCACAAATCTGCCACTTTCCATTTCATTTGATTCCATCTTGGTGGTGGTGGATTGCTTGACAAAGATGACTCATTTCATTCTATGCAACAAATTGATAATTGGCAAAAGGACGACGAAGTTATTTTTTGATCATATGTTTTAATATCATGGTCTTCCTGATGATATCATTTTTTATTGTGGACCTTAATTTGCATCCAAGTTTTGGAAGAGGTTTTTTGAATTAATAGGCATGAAGGTGAAGTTGTCGTCAACCCTCCACCCCCGACCAAATGGGCAAATAGAGTGGGTGAATCAAAATTTGGAACAATATGTATGTTACACAACCAATTATCATCAAGATAATTGGTTAGACCTCTTGTCCATAGTAGAGTTTTCTTACAATAACATTGTTCATTCTTTGACACAACAAACACCTTTCTCTGCCAATCATGGTTTGCACCCCAAGTTTGACATCCAAGGAGTGAATAAGATTGTGAACCCTACAATTGAAAATTGAATCATGTGGTTAGCGAACATTCGAACCCAACTTGTGTCTAGCCTTGAAAAAACACAAAGGTGATACAAGGAAGATGTTAATGAACAACATAAGGAGCAACCAAGTTTCAAGGTTGGTGACCAAGTTTGGCTTTGATGACAAAACATCAAGACAGCTCAACCTTTAAAAAAATTGGACTACCAAAGACTTGGTCCTTTCACTATCATGAAACAAATCAATGTTGTGGCCTTTTAGTTCAAGTTTCTAGATTCCATGAAGATCCATCATGTGTTTCATGTTTCCTTGTTAGAACCTTACCATGCATCAACCATCCCAAAAAGATTTGTGAACCACCCCCACCAATTCAAGTCAATGGTGAATAAAAATATGAAGTGGAAGATGTCTTTGATTCACAAATATAAAAAAACCAACTTCAATACCTTATACGTTGGCACGGGTATGATGTGAATGAATGCACTTGGGAACTAGCTAATCATTTAACAAATGTTATGGAAAAGGTGAAAAAATTCCATCGATAATAGGTAAGCAAACCAAAGGCTACTCCTTGTGAAACTTGTTGCTAAAAGGCAGGTGATGTGACAAATGTGAACATTAGACACCGTCTTTTAATGGATGGAATTCATCCATAACCCCTAATTAACTCCTAGTTAATTTCAAAGTATCTCCCAGTCAACTTCAAGTTAAGTTATAATTAACTTTAGTTGATTCTCAATTAACTATAATTAATTCCCAATTGAAGTTCAATTAACTCATAGTTGACTTTTAGTTATGAAGGTTTTCAAAAAAATTAGTTACTTGATGCAAACATAGAAACCTCCTTGGAAACTTCCTTGAGCTAGGTCCCCAAAGGGGTATAAATAGAAGTAGGACCCCTCATTTCCTTCAATATGTTCAACATTAGTCCTAGGCACGATCTTTATACACCATAGCCTTGTCATGTTCTTTTCATATTCATGTTTGCATATGTTAACATAATAAAGATTTGTTTTCACATTTGTCTTGCACATCTCATATTCTTGTTTTTAGTTCTTGTGTTCTTGTTTTTGAATCACATAATCTTGTCTTGTTCCTTGTTTTGAAAGCTAGACTTAAACTTTTATTTTATCTTCTGTTCTTGTGGTTCTTTATGTCCATGACACCATGTGACCTTTAAATTCCCATTTTGACCAAAGATCTTACACATTTGCAAACAACTTTTTATCTTTTAGCTATTACAAAAGAAGTTTCAAATCACCATAGTGTTGTTAGTAATTCCTATTTAAAGGGTCATCATGTAGTTTGGTATTATTTTTTTCCACCTACATTTAAAGTTGAGCTTCATCCATTTTGTATGCAACAAGTTCTTGCTTGAAAAAATGTTTGTATGTTGAAATAACCTTGTCCAACTTGTGGAATAAAGATGTATTGGCATGGGAAGGCATGAGTGCCAAACATGTTCAATGAAACATTTGGTTTCATTAAGCTAAACAATGTTCATCTACCAACAAATCTTTTAAGGCAATGTGTGTTTTATCACGATTAAAATTTCTATCAATTCATGGTCTAATTGAACGTCACCTTAGATAGTGCATTGGGATATGTGGTGATTGCCTTTTGCTAATTTGGATGAAAGGAATAGATGTAATCTTGAGGTGCACCAAAACCTTCAATATATCATCCCAACACATATTATCCCTTGAATAATTTTGACTTTTGTATGTGCATGCAACCTCATCCACATTCACATGTCTTGATAAAGTTTGTAATGTTGCTCTTTCACATGTGGAAACTAATTTACCACGGGTATTGATTTTGTATTGGTGGGATTGATACATGTTGAAATCCCAAGCCAAAACCCATTTATATCCTCCTCTTGGTAAAAATTTCATCATTAATTCCCATAATTCACATCAACAAGATGATTCATTAGGGTCATACAAATTTATTACCGCAAGATCCCCTCTTAGTAATTAAACCCTCGAGGGCAAACCAATGGAAATTGTTATGGAATAATAAACTAGATTCTTTCACCAATTTTTTCCATTTAGGTGGAATGAATGTTGCAATCCCATTGCACCCAACACCATGATGATCTATTTGGTGTCAATACCTTGGAATAACATCCAAGCACCATCTTTTTGAAGTCTTCTACAAGGTGAAATCATGTAAAAGTAAACCACTTTGTGATCCTTACTGATAAGTAAAAGTAGATTCAAAATATTTTATGTTTTAGGCATTTTAGCAATGCCATAATTTTAGGGATATAGTTACCATACTAAATAAACCATCTATGGTCATTTTTAATGTATTCAATTAGTTTCACTAGTTTATTTATAGCAAGTTTATTAATATGGTTAATACAACACATTTTCCAAATAAGACAATTGAAATGAGATGTTATTAATGTTTAAACTACGGTGCATCTTGGTATACATTTTTTGAAACTTGAATTTTTGGATTATGATAATGTGAAGCCCTTCAAAAGTAATTTTTCATAATTCAAAAATTGCACACCCAATTTTTATTTATTTTTAAGATAGTAAAGTGCATTACATGTGTTAAATTCATTAAATCATGTTCCAAACCTTTTCAAATTGCAACATATGAATAGAATTACAAATTGGAGTTTTTTTTACCTACTTTCGAATCTATTTTTTGAAATTTGGACAACATGACAATTTTTTGCAAAATAGGTTGAAAGTAGGTTAAAAAAAGCTTCATACAAATTTTGAAACCCTTAAAACCTTCAACATGATATCATATGTGATTCCCTTGTGTAGTTCAAAAGGTCAATCTCACAAAACATCGACTACTTCCTAATTTACTTGTGACAAAATACTATTTTTTGACTTGCAAAGACTAGCTTTGGGCATACTTTTGAATGCTTTCACCCCACAACTTACAAAAAAATGTGGTCACATGTATAGTCATAACTTGTGTTCTTATATACACAAGATATCAATGGCTAGTGTAATCTCCTCAAAGTAATGCTTAAGTTTGGGATGGAATCACGGTTGTTACACGCTCACACATTGTATGTAATGATTTTTAGCTTCATACTTGAAATCTATGTGCCAAAGATGGATTAGGCCTTTAGGAGCTTTTCCATTACTCTTTGTTATAGTAGCTTGGTGTGGAAATCCCCGCACTTCTCAATTAGGGTTGTCTTGATGTCTAAACTTGGTGGTTTTACCTTTAGTAGTAGCTTTGGCATTCCTAATAGAAGTTTGGTTTTAAGTTGTTTATACATCAATCACTTGCCTTAGAGGTGAAGGCTTGTCTTGGCTTGAAGGTACCTATTGTTGATGTCATTCATTTTCCTTTTGTGATTTGTAAATTCCACATTTCATTTTCATTTTGCTACTTGTTAAGTTGGTGGCATTACCAAAACTTGATTATTTGGAATCGGAGGTGAGTGAGTAGGGAGGATAGGAAGAACAATGAGTACCAAGGTTAAATTATTGCCCCAAGGTGAATAAGGTTGAAAGTGACAACCTTTGCTAGAAGGTTGCATTAGTGAAGCCCATGTGCATTTTTAAAAATAAAAATTTCATCACTAACTTTTTTAATGTCAATAGTTGAATTGAAAAAGAATAAATTATGTAATAGTTTGAACTCAAGGGTTGGTTCATGCATTGCGACTACATCCTTACATGAGCCACTAAAAATTTCATTAAGGTCTCTAAAGTTGAAGAATGGTAGGTGAGGTGTTTCTATTGGCATTTATGTTGGAGACTAAAGTACAATGGTTTGGCAAACCTTAAACCCCAACATTCAATGTTATTGTGATTACTATTGTTGAATGAGATGGGCAATTCTATTTCCATCAAAATTGCATTGTCAATCCCTCCATCAAGATCATGCGCGGTTGGAGAAGCCATTGGTGAATGAATGCTAATGGTGGGAAGTGAATTATTGTGATTTGGTGCCATTCATGGGTTGTCTCCACTACTATTGTTCACATACAACTTGCACCATCCTTGAGTGGGTTTCTTGTAACCTCTATCCTATTTTGGAATTCTATTCTTATGTCATACCGTGGTGAATCCCTTAGAGTCAACTTCTTTGGACTCTTTGCTAGTAGGAAGATGTATTTCCTAGGTGGTTAACTAACTTAAAACAATTGACTATTTTAAGGTTTGTTGTTGTCTATGGTGTGAATGTGGAAACAAATCACTTAGTAATCTCCTTTGGGTTGTAAATGGCAACAATTGTGGGCGAGGGTTTGATGGTTGTGAGTATTTACTAGGGCAATCTTGTCTTGAGTTGAGGGTGAACATAGTTATCATAATTGACCTATGGAAAGATTCATACTTTACCTACACTTCAATGATGGTACCATCTAAAGCTTGGACCTAATGATTTTCACTAATCTTTTCCATGGCTTAAACACCACACAAAATTTGGGTTCATTAGTATTTTACTTCATATTTTTGGCTAAAATCATTCCCACTTTTGCAACTATTTTATATTTTTAATATACACCTTAACATAATAATATTAAGAAAAATTTAAATGTTTTTTTAAATATGTATTAAAAAATTTATAATTTTGTTTTTTAAAAAAACAACAAAAGAATGGTGGTCCAAGGAGGCACATGTGGCTCCTTATAATGTGGTTAGACCCATCACAAAGTACTTTAATGATAAATTGCAAAAGATTATTTAACTTGGAATGTTGTTTCCACCAATTGGCACAGGTTGAAGGATGGAATCCAACTGTGGACTAAAATTGTCCCCACTTCACTTTGTTGTAATCACGATGCAATACCAACAATATTTGCATGGTTGTATTGTTGTCCATTTTAACATTCCAAAATTTGCCTCTTCTTGCTTGGTGGTAATGCACCTTGCCTAGGTGTACAAGTTGATATAATTCAATTGCAAAAGGTTTTGTCATACTGTTAGGAACGATGGAATTATTTGTGGACCTTGTTAAAAATATGTGTTTTGTAATATAGGTTATATATTGTTCCAATGCATCCTTATCCCATGATTTTGCACAAATCTTGGGATTATTGTGGGATAAGCCTTTGTGGTTTTTATAGAATCCCTATGGAAGCATTTCACCTTGTTGGGTCACATATGGGTGAATTATAACATTGTTGGGTCCATTCACGGTTGAATACCAAAAAACAAAAAAAAACTTAAGGACTTTTTAGAGCTACATTTTACAAATAACATTTACATGAAACAAACTTAGGTGACAAAAATTGAATAATCCAATATAAACCTACATGTGAACTACATCAAAAGTTATACATTTTGAACCCATTGGACATAATTTTTAATCAAATGGTTTTTTAAACAAGTCCTTTGCTTTGCAGTCCTTTCCTTCAAAATTTCAAAACTTTGAAATTTTTGTATGATTTGGTTTTTCATCAAGTTCATCTAATGAACATGTATTTTCATAGAAAGGGGCATGTTTTTGTTGTACAAAAATTTTGAAATCAATTGTATGACTTTATGCATTCCTTTTTATTCCTAAAAATAAAGGCATAGTTCAAACACTTGATTACTTTAGTTTATAAGACTCAAAATGACATTTACATGGTATCCAAATTATTTAAAAATATTTTTATTGACTTAAAAAGAAATTATTTAATATATTGGCATACAACAATCCATTACAATTATATTAATGTAAGATAAACAAAAATCCAAAATTGTCTTTTGTAGTCCTTTTTAAATTAGACGTTCCTTCTTGGTCCCCCTTGATCGTGAATGGACCCTATGAACACCGATGACATTGATTTCTTCTCAAATCCTTATGACTCATAATAAACTTGTTCCTATTTGAAGGGCATTCATGGACACGATCAACCTAGCCCGACCTTTGGTGTTCTATAAAACCTTTTTATAATTTCCTAGCACCATACTTAGAAATGGTTAATTTAGGTTAAGGTTAGAAGAAAATTGTTGGCAACCATACACTTCCATACTTCAATCCCAAGAAAATTTCCATAACAAATGCCTACACCTCAAACCCCTTTTTTTAGTGCAAAACCCTAGCACATACACAAAATTAATGCAAATACTACAAAAGACCTTATATGGAATTTTGAGTAAATAAAAAAAACAACCTAACTACATGGCAATAAACATGAAAATGGGGTGGTTAGTTTTGAGAGTTCTGAATGTGCATGTCTTTTGTGAGCAAAAGTTTTAAGACCACCTAGGAGCCAAAATTCTTGGAGAACAAAAAACTTTAAGACCATCTAGGATGTTTTATTACATTTGTGAAAACCTTTACCTCTTTCAAAGTGTAATGATTTTAGACATCTTTAACCTTCAAGTAATTAAAAAACAAATCATGATAAGGTTTCTTAACCCAACACTTTAGAAGTTGTTTATGCAAAGATCCAATTATTCCTCCTTATTGCGGACCAAAAAACATGAACCTTTCTAGAAGGGTTTGTTCCCACCCATAAGGTTGAATTAAGTCATAAATTAACATTCTAATCCAAAATTGTATAAATACATGTTAATACATTTATTTAATACATACCTTCATTAATATGCAAGTTGAGGTTAATGCAATTCAGCATTTGATGGTGATGAAGAGGGTTTCAAAACAATAAGAATAAATGATAACAATACCTTCAATTTACTACATATTTTCATTATGTATAATACATGGAAGTTGATGGTAATGCAATTTGGTACTTGCAGCCTTGAATTTTTTTCCTAGGGAGCTTGGGCTTTTTGCTAGGATACCTAGCTACATTAAAACATGGTAATAGGAGCCAAAAAAGGTGTTGGGAATCTTTGAAAAAATCAAACTATGATATATATATATACACACATTAAAAATAAATAAAGATTCATGAATCTGAATAATTATTGCATAAAGAATAATTAATTTTGCAAAGGATTAGGGTAAAAGATATTTTTACCAAATAATCTTGACAATAAAAAAACTTAGATGATATTAACCTACTACCCACACTCACAATTAAAAAGTTATAGAATTTTAAAACATGTTTCAAAATCTCAAAATTTCAAAAGTCCTTTATCACATGTAAATGGGGTGTAATGTACATGACATAGTAAATAAAGTTGTAATTTATGATACAAGAAACTAAAGCCTAAAATAGCTAACATATTATGGTATGATTCAAAATTACAATAATTTATGAAAATGAAATGAAAAATTTGGCAAAATTTGCACACTTTGAAAACTTCATATTAATTCTTTTACAATAACTAACACAAAAAATTGATATATTGAAGCAACTATGTCAATTTTTAATAACAAGTTGCAAACAATAAATCATTAAAAAATTCCTTTATATGAAAAAATGCAAAGGACTAAAAAAAGATTTGTGGTCATTTTATAAATCAATCATACTAGCTCCTATTAATGTATTTTGACCCACCTTGGTTTTTTTCTAGGGTTGCCTAAAACTTTTCTTAAGGTGATTGGTTCTTTTCTAGGGTACCTAGGCTTTAAATTCTTAGGTTGCTTGGGCTTTTTCCTAATATGCTTAGGTTTTTTCATAAGATTGTTGGGCTCTTTCCTAAGTTGCTTGGGTTTTTTTCCTAAGTTGCCTAGGCTTTTTCATAGGTTGCATGGCCTCTTTCTTAAGCTACTTTATTTTTTTCCTAGTTTTTTGAGCTTTTTCTTATGGTGCCTATGTTCTTTTCCTAGTCGTTTGGGCTCTTTCCAATGGTGCCTATGTTTTTTCCTAGCTACCTAGGCTTTTTGCTAAGTTGCATAGGTTATTCTCCTAGTTACCTATGTTTTTTCCTAGTCACCTAAGATTTTTCCTAAGTTCCATAAGTTTTTTTCTAGCTTCTTGGGCTTTTTTCTAGGTTGCCTAAGCTTTTTACTAAATGGCATAGGTTTTTTCCTAACTTCCTAGGCTTTTTCCTAGTATGTCTAGACTTTTTCCTAGCTACTTTGGTTCTTTCCTAGGCCACTTAGGCTTTTTATAAGCTTCATGGGCTCTTTTCTAGCCCCCTTCGGTTTTATATAGGTTTTTCCCTAGGTTGCATAAACATTTTCCTAAGCTACCATGGATGTTTCCAAGGCTACCTAGGTTTTTCCCTAGCTACCTGGGCTTCTTCCTTAACTGCTTGGCTTTGCCTTTTCTTGCTTATGCATTTTCCTCAGCTAACTAGGCCTTTCCTAAAGTTCTTAAGGTTTTTCATAAGATTCATGGATTTTCTCCTAGGGTGCCTAGGCATTTTCCTAGATTGCCTGGGCCTTTCCTAGATTGATGATTTTTTCATAAGTTGCCTAAGTTTTCCTAACCTACATGTGTTTTCTTTTCTAGACTACCTCTCGAAAGATAGCAATACCTTCATTTTACATTTACCTTCATTATGTATACATGGAAGATGAAGGTATTGCAATTGGTTACTTATGTTGCCTAGGCTCTTTCCTAGGGAGCTTGGGTTTTTTTCCTAGGCTACCCAAGGCTTTTTCTTGGGCTTCCTTAGCCTTTTCCTATGCTATCTAGGTTCTTTCAAATGCCATCCCATGCCTAGGATTGAAGATCAACTTGTCTACGTTTTTTTTTAAAGGTCCCTAAACTATGTTTTGGTATTTGGGGGCTTGGGCTAGGCTATTAGGGGTTTTCCAGTTAACAAAAGCTTAGGGCATAGCATGCATGACCCGTTTGCTTTTGGAGGCCTTCATGGGTTTTCTTAACATATGGAGGTGGCTCATGCCTCTTGGGCATGGGCTTAGGTTTCTTGGTTTAGGGATGGGTCAATTTTGGTTTTTTTTGGTGAGGTCCTAGCTAGTTTCTTCGATATAGGGTCAAGGTGGTTTGGGCCTCTTGGGCATGGACTTCTGCTTCTAGTCTAGACTAGGGATGGGCTTGTCTAGGTCTTTTTGGTGAGGTCCCAAGCTTCTTAGACATGGGCTAGCTTGGCTGACGCGCTCCCAAGTCACGGGGTGAAACCCACTTGAGGGTCTCAAAAAGACAAGTTGCGGAAAGTTGAGACTTGGTAGCACGCTCCCGGCTTCCAACTCTAGAAAGGGGTAGAGGGTCAAGTTGAGAGCCCAGGGATTAGACTAGGAAGAGTGACTTAGTTGATCAAGCTAGAATCTGCACAAAACAAACCACCCGAGTGGTTAGTTCTCATTCCGGGACACCCTTTGGTGTTGGGAC
>Ga0116228_10001240_pt1 | contig 21005 bp, 8 predicted proteins | sample S1TSphfallax_2_FD_89694 | JGI IMG/M metagenome (GOLD analysis project Ga0116228, IMG submission 89694) | Host-associated microbial communities from peat moss isolated from Minnesota, USA - S1T2_Fc - Sphagnum fallax MG | ecosystem: Host-associated > Plants > Peat moss > Unclassified | place: USA...
GTGCGGGAGGGGGACCTGGATGTAGGTGAGATTATTTTTTAACACAGCTCATTCCAAATGCCTTGTGGATGTGTGAGAATTCTTAATTGTTTGATTGTTAGGTGAAGGAAATGATTTTTACACATACATTCCATTTGGAAATATGTTGACAATGCATAAGTTCATAAATGGTTCTACTATTTAGGTCAGTGAAATGAGTGCAATGAGTTTGACACACATAGCATTGCAAATGCCTTGAGGATGTGTGAGTTCATAACTAATATATTTTTGTCATTGGGTGAGTGAAATGATTTAGATACATGGCATTGCAATAAGGCCCTAATCCTTGAAGGTTGGAGTGGACCAAATTTGGTGCACTGTTTGGAGTATATTTGTCATTCTATGACAATTAGGGATAATGAATATCATAAACAGAATTGCTAGCACCTTAATGCATGAGTTCATAATCCTTTATGTTTTTAAGGTTAGGTTAAAAGAAAATTTGACACATCAACATTCATAGATAAAGCCCGGTATGCAGATTCATTATCATTTGATGTTACCATTGGGGGGGAAGGGGAAACTTTGGTTGTTGTCTAGGCAATGAAGGCAATGAAACCCAAACGCTGGTGGGAAACTAATATCAAATAAGTGTCCATTCCTGTGCTGTTGACAGGATCTCAATAGCCAAAGTTCCCCAACAACTATCTTTGCCAATAGGCTACTTACAAAACACTCTTTTCCAGATTCTTTGAGAGCTCTTAGAAGAGGCCTGAATGGAATATCATGGCCTTCAGTACTTACCCAATAGCTGACTCAGATGGCAGAGAGAGACACAGACAGAGGATTATTGCCTTATCTGAGATTGCAAATAAGGGCCTCCTCTAGTCACCACACAGCAGCCAGTTACTACACCCTAATCAGTGTTTTTCTGAAGAAATTTTGTTATGCAGTTTGAGAAACATTATGCCTCCTACAAACATAAGATCCTTTCCAATATAGCTCATCTTTACTATAAGAGATTTTGCTCCTAGAGATATTCATAGATATAAGGTGCCCTCCAAACACAATAGGAAATTTCCCCAAATGCTTTACAATTGGCAAATTGGTTGTGATTCCCAGCAACACATCATGTTAGTTGGACTACAAACTTTCTAGGGAGGTCATTGAAATTTCTGGGAAATGTTCCAATGCTCTTTCCAATTGTTGTGAAACTTGTTATTCGTATTTTCTCATTAGCTGTACAAAAAGATGGTACATTGTGGATTATCAAGGCAAGCACTAAATAGAGGTAACAAATTGAATGTGACATGAAGTTTGATGCAATTGCAAGACAATCTCCAACAAGAAAACTATTTTTGATTTTTTAATATTGTAATCAAATTGTGTTGAACATTTTAAGGTTTTCCTTTATCCTTTTTTCAAAAAACAATTTGAAGTGCAATGGTTAGAATCCCCCTTTTCAACCCAAAGTTTTCAATTATGTTTTTAGATTTTCATTTTCTTCCATGGACAGATAAAAAAAAAGGATATAGTCCCCCAGCAACTTCCTCAAGTAAGTTGCCCCGAAAAACCAAGGACTTGCCACTTCCTGCAATCATGTCAAGCCAAGTGTCACATTTAATTTGTTACCATGTGTAATGCTTGCCGCTTAGGTCTCGTGGCAATCTTGATGGTTCTTAAATTTGGATTCAATTTCATCACAAATCCATGTTTGAAGAGCTCTAGTGATGCATTGTGGTTGGGGTAGTATCAATGTTTTTCAAAAAAATTATGTAGTTGAGGTGGCAATCATCAATAACCTGATTTAGCCAATTTTGACTATTAAGAAATAATGACAGGAATTAAATATCCATATATATATTTTAAGTGAACCATTTATAAAAACTCTTGTAACAATTGTTAAAATCTAATTTCTATTCAAATTTTTGAATTTTTATTTTTTTTAAAAATTGTGAATTTTTTCTTTGAAAAATTCACAATACTGTTAAATTTCACAAGAAACAACATTGGGCAATATCACTAATTATCACATCCAAATTTAGTCCTAAATGTTCATCTCTCCCTCATTGATAAACAGGAAATAGACAATATAGATTGAGGAAGCATATAAATGGCACACGTGAGCTTATTATTATGGCTGGCCAATTATAAACAATTATGTCATTTTAAGGACCTTTTGACACCCACAATATAATGTGAAATTTTATAAGGGCTGAGCTCATTTCAGACCTTTGTGACATTGACTTCATACAAAATTTCGAGTACAATCCATTTTGTTACAATTGCTCAAACTATTGTTACAAACCATGTTACTTAAAATATCAAAATATCCAACAAATGAAAATTCTATGTATAGGAGAAGGGCCTGACTTCCGTGATTTGAGATCTGTGCCCAAGACCGGTAAAGGCCTGTATTGAGGTCCTTTTCCTTACGTAAAGCAGAGCTGGGATTTTTCACTTTTTAGTGACAGGCTGGTGGGTACCTTCAGCTGGTTAGAAGATCCCAGTACAGCCTGGCTGGTACCTTCCACCACAGAAGATCCCCATTGTTGAAAACAGGTTTCTTCAGGCAGGTAAGGGAGCTGAAAATACAAAGGAAAAATCCAGACAGTGCTTTTACGCATTGGAAAGGAATTTGAATTCGATCTTACATTTGCATATTTAAATTTTGATATCTTGAATACTTGTGAATATGTTTTCCCACCATATCCAACCTTCAAGAATATTGAGGTTGTCCTGTAAAGACTTTCTTTAGACATTAACCACTTTCCATGTTTCTTGTACAGGGTCAAGTAACTCATAGAATTGGTACATAATTTCACATGTCAGGTCCAAGGGTAGTTCAACATTGAGTAGTGTACCAACAAACTTGGATGTAGTTAGTACTTTTGATAAGGAAACCTCTAAGTAAAGTGCGGTGATGCAACCACACACAAGGCCGCAACACCATCACCTTGGGAACATGTTCTTAAGGTCCTATACTATACAAAAGTTCAAGAACCTGGATGTAATGCATACAAAATTTGAATCAACTTCAAAGATTCTTTTAGTTTTTTTTTCTTTTTTTGCAATTAGCACAAGGCATGGTTGCTGGGTGGTTATCCTTCATCTTCACTAGACAAGAATTGCATTTGAGCTTAAACCTCTACCCCCATGCAGCACCCCACCTTAACTCAGTAGCCCCCACACACCGATTGGGTAGTCCAGCAAAGCTTTATGACAACCAATAATACAAAGTAATCTGGTTCAAATCTTGGCAATCCCAAGAAATGGGTTGTCATGCTGAGAGTGCCTGAAACTACCATGTCCTAAGGTCAGTTTCCACATGGATGAAACAAATAAATTATTTTTCAAAAAATTAGAATTTTTTTTTGACAATTTTCAAATTATTAATTTTTCATGACCTCCTATGAAATTGGCATATGAGGAGTAAAAATTTTCAAATTGTAGCCTGCAATTAATTATAATGATTTTCAACACCTCATCTTTGTATTTTCACATAAAATTGTTTCAGTGTTTTAAACATTATTTAATGGTGAAACCGAGGACCCTAGGGTAGAGTATAAGTTTAGTAGACACATACAACTGAGTATACTCCACCCAAAAACAGCTATAACTATTCCTGATTGGTGTTGTAGGTGTATTTGCTCATGCATGGGACATAAAACACCAAATCAAATCATTGCCTGAAATAATGTTAGAATGGGTTACCTTCCTTCAAAAGCAACCCTAAACCCTAAAACCTGGGCCTTACTCCTACCTACATTCATCCCATTTTGGGCCTTAAAATATGTAATAGTCCTTGGTTTTTGCTTGATGAATGTGGCCATTTTTCTATTTCCAAAATATCCCTTGTAGGTATACAAAGAATGATTAGGGAGGAAATTGGGCACCTCTCCTTGAATTCTAGCCACCCAACATCCAAGTCTTTCAGCAAGCTTGCATTCAAGGGAATACTTTCATGCAAGCCAGCAAGCAAAATAAGTTCAATGACAAGTCACATGGGTGTACAACACAATTTCAGGAAATAAAACACTAAAAGGTCACACTTATGTCTCTAAAGTGATCATTATTGATTCCTTTGCCAAGTTTGGTGGAAAGTGGAGACTTATTTCGTTTGGGATTTTTTTTTAAAGTATATTGAAATTTAATAGGTACCTCAGAAACTACTTTGTTGTAAACCTTGCAAACGTGAGTTCTATTATTTACAACTAGCTCAACATGCATTTGCCAAATTGACATGTTTAGATGCATTTGGAATATCATTCCAACCCAAGTGTGAACAAGACTATGTAATTGCTTTAAGTGTGAACAAGACCTTGATGATACCATTCAACAGTGAAAAAAAATGTTTTAATTAATTTTGAATGACAAAAAATACTCAAATTTGAATATCTCCCCCCCCTTAGGTCTAAAAATTATGAAATCACCTTGAAGAAATCCCACTCATCCATGGTTTCCAGCATTACCAAAAGTTTGCCTCAATTTTCCTGAAATTTGTAGTTTTGATATTATTGAATTGTTTTTCATAGAATTGCTCAATATTCAATAACTCTTGCACCATATGTTTTAACATTATGAAACCACCTTGTTGTACCCCCTACTCATTGAAGGCTTTCCAATGGTATGAAGAGCATGGTGGAGGGCACCATAGTTCGGGAGATTTCAATGTGATGAACAAAACATACAAAATGAACAAACAACCTTCCTTAATATATAGATTTTTTTTAATGATTTTTTACACATGGAAAAATCCTTTTGACACGTCTTTCTTGGGAATGGTGCATGTTTGGTGAACTTGAATGATTTTTGTATGCATTTTGGTGTGAATACAAGTAAAAGAGCCAAAAACCATGTCAAATAGTGGTGAAAAATGTAAACTTTTTTACATTTTTTTTTCTTGACAATTTAAAGTTATGTTAATCATTTAAAGTTGTGTTAAATGATTAATATGAGTGTTGAGGAATTCAAATTAAATTTTCATTAAATTAAGTTTATGGTTTTGGTTTTAATAAAAAACATTTGAATTTGAATAGGTGTTATGTCAGATTGTGGTTATTTTACCAAGGATTAAGTAAGGACTATTTTAATAAAATATTAAATTATATGATAATAACTTATTACCCACATTTTTAAAACATCACAATTTTAAAGATGTGGAATTTGAATTTTTTAGGAATTCAAAGTATTTTTCAAAATAAATAAATTTCAAAAGCCCTTTACCACATGTAAATGGGGTGTAATGTGCATGACATACAAAGCAAAGTTGTAATTTATAATACAAGAAAAAAAAAACCTAAAGTAGTTAGCATATTTTGGTATGATTCAAAATTATGATAAGTTTTCAAGATGAAATGCAAAATTTGGCAAAATCTACACACTTTAAAAAAATCATATTTATTCAACAATGATTAACAAAAAACCATGTGATATATTGGGGTAACTATATGTATTTTTTATAATAAGTTACAAAATATTTCATTCAAAAGTTCTTTCATATGGAAAAGTGAAGAAAGATTAAACGAGATTCACAATCCTTTTGTAAAGTAATCTTGTTGGCTCCTTTAATTGTATCCACACCCATTTGTTCTTTACATCCATTAGAAGTAAAATCCATCATTGAGTTCCACTTATGAGGCCATGCACTTTACATTAAGGTAAACATGAAATGCCTTGAATTATTTAGGAAACCCACCAACCCTCTAGCCACTATGTTTGTCATGTTTTCAAGATATGTTAGTCCAAAATCTTTAAATTTCAAGCTAGTATTTTATCTATCTTATAGCTCCAAATTTTCGTTTTCTCAATTTTTTTCCTTGATTGGAAATATTTTAGGATGTTACACATCAAGCTTAGGCATTATGCTTCATAAGAAAAGGGATTTATCACCTTCGGAAATTGGGCTAAATGATTGTCATTAAACCCTACCATTGAGAATGCCCAAAATTGTTAGCACCATGTCAATGCTCCATCCTTTGAAAGCTAGTTATGATCTAATTGTATATAAACCCCAAATGAATTGACATTGAATTTCACCTTGGTAATTAATTACTTCAAAAATAGGTGATGTGGTTAAGTAGATTGGACGGACAATAGGTGATTACTACTAGGTAAGGAGATGGCAAGAAGATGGGGCATTCATTTTTTTTATGATGTTTTAAAGACAATAATCACAAGGAGGTTGAAAGGTCAAAAAGAACTAAGCATTTCTAAATGTTTGTGTTGATTATCCAATTGAAAATCATTTTGGTGGATATGATTGTTGTGACCTTAACATTGGGCTTATGACCAAGGTTGGGCCATGAAAAAGGAAATGAATTTGGGGAGGAATTAAGTTGTCATGGAATTCAAACACATTTTCACAAGTTTGAAAACATGCAAGGAAGCAAGTTTCAACACTCCAAATGTATTTTCATTTTGGTAGTTGAAAATCCCATGGTGTACTAAATCTTTGAACCAAATTGAACATTTAAAAAAAAAATTGAAAGGCCATGAAAAGTAGATAACTGAAGTGGGGTTGCATTCCCAAATTGAAAACTTAAAAGTTATGCCCATTTGATGAATCAACAATCAATTTGCCAAAATTTGATTCCCATATTTCACTTGATCATCCAACAAAAGGGCTAAATTAGCTTTGACTAAAAAGTGTGATATGTCATTGGAAACTACTTTTCAAATGTTGTTTAACTTTCCCTTGAAAGCTTTCCAATTGGAAATAAAATGAAAATTTTATGAACCCCAAAGGTGTTAGGACTCATAATTTTATAATTTTAGGACTCTCACTTAAATTTTTTGAAAAAAATGTCATTTCAATGTAAATGCATGGGGAGTTACAAAATATATTATTGGGAAGAGAATGGTGACCCTTCCAAGTCTATGTCATGGTATGTCTTGTGAATCCATGTTAGCCCATAGATGTTCATGCACCATATTGGCTCCAAATTACCCTAATCAACAATTTGAGTGTTAATTTGTGCAATTTGACATGAATGATAGTTCAACTTAAATGTTCATCCTAGTCCAATCCCAAAGCTTTCACAACCTCTTATTTGTTGAAAGCTAGGGAATGCACCTTGGGTTTTCATTTCATTATAGAATTGAAAGTTGACGAAGTTTTTTATCATTGACACCACTTAACAAAGCTAGGGGTGAATCAATGATGTTAAATAAAAAATTTGTTGCCATGAACATAAAAAAAAGTTTTTTTGGTTTTAAGTTTTTTTTTTTTTTTTTGAAAATGTACAATGAAAGGAGATTCCATAATATGTTGTCAATAATTTTATATCATTAATACTACACTATTGTGGAGTATCTTGATGTTGTGGGAAAAAACAAAAGCATAGTAATTATTTGATAATATTATATAAAATCCTTCTCACCTATGTTTTTGAATTGATATCAACATTTGCAATCTTTTTCACAAGTTGCATTTAGTAATTTTAAGACAAGGACTGATGAAGATTACAATGTTGAACTTTTTGAAAGGATAAAAAACATTAATGAAGTTGTAAAGGAATTTGCCATGAACCATTGGAACTCATAAAAGTTTTTACAATGAGGTTTAAGGTACACGTTTGGAAGGTTATAAAATTACTTTTTTCAAAGTTATAAAATGTTGTAGAAAGCAAAAGTTTTTACAACAAGGTTTAAGGCACATGTTTGGAAGTTTATAAACTTATTTTCAAAGTTATAAAATGATGTAGAAAGCCAAATTGAATATTGAAAGTTGAAGATACCAAACGAATGTCAAAGAAATCAAATGCCTTTCATAATGGTGGAAGAAATATGAGTCAATGTATCCAATGTTGGCTTCCTTGCTCAACATATTCTGGGAATTGTAAATTCACATATTGGAAAATATTTTTTTATCACTTTTAGTATTCTTATCACTTTAGAAAGACATGAACTATAATTTTAAAATCTTAAAAATTGATATCTTTTAGTAAAAATTTGCTCAAAATTTATAGGGGTGGTTATATACCTTCATTTAATTTGATTGATTTCATTAGAACCAATGTTGAATTAGGAAAAAAATTGAAAATGATTCTGAAAGGAGGGAGGTTTTTGATGCATTAAATGAATTAAATTTAGTGATTTTTAAAACTAATTTAATCCATGTGAAATATTTTGATTAAGTAGTCAATATTTAATCAATGTGTTATTTAACATATTTTCATACAAATTAAAATTAAAATTGTAACCTTAATTTAAGAATTAATTCCACATATATAATTAACATGATATGGCAAAGAACCATTTGAAAAATATTGTTTTGTGAAAACATTTGGGAAAAAAAATTCACGAAGTGTTTTTAATTAATAAAATAAATAACTTCATGAAGGTTTTTTTATTATGATTTTGTTTTTAAACTACCAATAGCCTAGGCCTTGGATTGATCTTTAAAATTTAATATCCAACCAACATTGATTAGTACATACATAAGGGTTATAGGATTGTTAGCAGTTATAGGTAATAGAAACAACAATTGAGTTAACCATTGTGATTAACCAAAGAATTAGAAACCAATTGAAAAATGTTTATATATTCCATCCTATTATCATGGTGTGTTTTTTCACTCCTAGCTTAATCTCTACATGGTGTTGCCTTGCAACATTCCCCATCACTTTCTACAATTGAAACAAGCATGCACTACCTTCAACAACCTTCAATAGGGTTTTTTGGGCAAGTATGCACCTTTTTTCAAAACCACCAAGTGGATTTTGTAGTATAATTGGAAGGCGATTTATTGCATGGATTTTTTCCTCCACAAAGGGTAGGTATTTTGTTTTTTGAATCTTTGGCTTTTGTTTTATTTGATACCTAGTGGGCATCTATTGTGTATCACAAGAAAAAATAAAAAGTCATCCAATGCTTTATGTTCAATAAAACTTTCAATTGTGGGTTTTATTGTATTGATTATATGTGTGTGTTTTTATTCTATTAAAATCCATGGCCTTAAGGTTCACCCTACATGTAAACATTTTTTTAACTAAAGAAACACCATACTTGGCATAAAAAGTAGGTGGACTTTATGAAAACATAATTACTTGCAAAACTATCATTTTTTCTTACGATACACAGTGAATGTTTGTTGGGTATCATGTAAATTTTTTTAGAAAAAGCCACATGGCTTTTATGTCATGTAATGTGTTCAACCGCAAGCATTATTGGAATTAAACTTGCCTTGGTTTTACCTTGCACAAGCTCTTATTCCAATAATGTTCATGAGCAATAAGTGTTACCCCACACATAAAGAACTCCAAAAAAATTTAATGTATTTGGGAAACATTTTATATACATGAATATATTTCTCGATAAAAAGGAAATACATTATGCCTACTCCTTAATAGTGAAAATAACCTTACATCTATATAAGTAGGCATAATATCCTTCAAACTCTTAAAGAGTAGGTGAAAACCCTTCTTCTACCTCATGATTTATGTATGTGTAGGTTCATGATCATTTTAGCCTTGTGTTTTACAATGAGTAAAACCCATGGGCATTAGGTAGGGGACATTCCCAAAATGCATGGCCAAATTTAACTAGTAGCTTATACTAGGCCCTTTTCTTTTGGGAATGCCCCCACCTTAGACCTTTACCTTACATGTAGAACACTCAAGCTAGGGCCACACTTAGAGGCAAGCTATTTTTCATTTCTTCCTTGACATCTTGTAAAGTGATACGTGTCACGCTTGAATTAATTATCACCATCTTGTTATTTCTTTGTTATTTTTTAAATTTCCTTTTCATCCACATTTACAACATCAAGAAAAATGTGATTTCACCTTTTTCAAGTTGTGACAAAATAGTGGACACACCTTTATGTGATGATGCTACAAACATTTTAATTGTTTTTTTATCACTACAAACACCACCTTCAATTATCCTTCTCAATGCACTGCCAAGTTGTCTTCTTTAGTGTTTTATTGAATTTTTTTCACTATTTGTTTTTCTTTGTTGTTGTCTTGAATGAACTTGTTATTCCTTCCAAACTACTTGTGTTTTATTGTTCATTATTGGCATTTCATGTTTCCTATGTGCATTCTACAATTACTATTAATATTTTTTAATTGCAATATTATCACTACAGTTATAATGGTGTTCTAAAAAACATTTATATGTCTTCACCATCGTTGTAGTTGTAATGCCAATTTTTAGATTTCTCATCTATCTTTGCCATCATCATCATTAAAACAATGTTTTCTTCATAAGGTTTTAACATCATGTTTGTGTGTTGTTGTTTTTATATATATTATTCTTGTTTGTTTCTTGAGGTTAATTTTAAATAGAATTTGAAAAGTTCTTGTCAAGATGTCCTTATACAAAAACATCATATGGGAACTCCATATGTAATATCAAAATGTGATATTGAATGTGTATAAGTAAACATGATTTGGGGCGAACCGATCCTTGGGTGGTACCATTAGGAACCACTTCAAGGAATCATTAGAGAACCAAAAACAACCAAATCAATTTCCCAACCTTTTTCTTTAAATGTTTTCACAACTGTAAATTATTATTATTTCATTTTTATCCATTACATGTTCTAATAAATGGCTTTTAATTTATTTGGGAATAAAAAGATTGGAAAATTTTATATTCTTAATTAAAATGGCCCCCTTAAAAATTCGATAGCCTCAACTTTGGAAATTCATAATTAAAATATATTTAATCAATTAATTTCCAAATAAAAACCTAAAAATAAAATGACTTCCAAATTAAATTAGGAAAAAATTCACAAAATAATTCTCAAGTCATTTTTAAAATTTGTGTTCTTGACCAAAAAGTTCAAGGAAAAAAATTAGTGTTACGTTCTTGAATTTTTTTATAAATGAATTGATTAGGAACACATAACATACCTAGTATAATTAATTATAAGCCCACATAAACAACAACTACTAACTCTTAGTTCTATACATAAATGCATACAAAACAAGTATCAAAATGATCAATAAATTATTAATTGTCAAATCTACCAACAACATTTTTTTACAATCCTAACAAGTTTTCAATTTATAGGTATTAACCAAATCTTGAATGCAAACCTCCCAATCCTTCTTAGTTTCTTACATTCAACTTTTACCAAATTTTCCACACAAATTCAGTGATATCAAAACCTCCAAACTTGCAAAGAAAAAATGATACAAAACCAAAATAGGGAAGAATGGAATGTTGCCCCATTTCCTTCCAAAATCCCATTTAAAATAACAAAAATTCAAAAACAACTACCATATGTCCCAATTTGAACAAATTGTCAATCTACCTATCTATCCAGTAGCACCCTACCTATTTGTTTAATCCCATCTGGCCCACCTATTCCTCTAGCATTACCCCACCCCCCTTTTACTTCAGATTTTGTTTTCAAAATCCTTGCTATGCAAAAGAGAATAAATACTATAGAACCTAAACATTCATTCTTGGTGAAAAACTTGTGCCACGTCCTATAATAGGTCAACTTCGACCTCGTGTTCACCATCCATTGTCATTCCATGTATTAGTTGGGAATCAAAAATATGTCTTAAACATCAACTATTATTGTTTTAACTCCTATGTAGATTGCTTCAAGTCTTGTGAAATCTATGATGGAATATTGAACTTTGTGGATTGTGATCACATATTTTGACCCTCCACATCCTTTTCATGTTGAATTAACCTCCTTTCTTGGCAACATATTAGTTGCTCCCACACGGGCCATCAATGTACAAGTGTGCAAATGATTATGAACATGTTTTGTTAATGTCTCATGTGTATATGCGGATGTTTCTCAAGGTTCATCCTACACCTCTTCATTAAGAAAGTCATGTGTATTGACTTGCTCCTTGGTTTCATCCTTCTAATAAATAGGTTGACATCTGGGTTGTTTCTCATTATTAGTATTCGTATAATTTGTTAGGTTTCCAGTACCCATAGTATCAGTTGGAGTATTGGCGTCATGAACCTTTCGTGATTGAAAGTTATCATTTGCATCCCAACTACCCATTATATGTACAACCAATTGTACAACTATTCCACATACTTATAAGGTTTCAATTTGTTCACATTCAACAAAATTGGATGTGGTTCAAAATTCCCCAATGTTACCAGTTTTACAATATTGTTAGGAAGACAATTTTATATATAATAAGGTCCCTACCAATGCATAGTAAATTTCCCAACCTTCACTTTTGCTTCCTTTGGAAACCATTTAACACATAATCACCAAAACCAATTTTTTTTCTAGGTAACATTGTTGTGAACACAAAAACATATTCCAATGTGCTTCTGCAACATTTTCTTACCCCTCCATCATGTACTCCAATAAAATTTCCAAGTCATGTAAGAAGTTCATCAATATTTATATTAGGTTTGGATCCCATAATCCTTCACTAAGTGCAGGCATGGTATACTTTGTTGACATCAAGGGATGCAAACCATACACCAACTAGTATGTAGTGTAACTAGTTACCATTTTGAATGTGGTACAATACAAAAAATAGTACCATAGATAAGTGTTCATCCCAATCATTTTAGTTTTTGTTTACTAGTTTTGTCAATAGAGCCTTGATCATCTTGTTAGTTGATTATGCATGTCCATTCCCTTGCGGATAGTAGGTAGTTATGCTTCAACAATAAATGTTTTGTCATATGCTTAATAACATGATCATTACTAAAATGAATTCCTTGATATGTGGCTAAAGTTAGTGGATAGTTAAACCAAGTGAAGATGCATTTATAAATGAACATGGTTGTGATTGCAACTATGTTCATTCATAGTGCTTTTGCCTCCACCCACTTTGTTGCACAGTCTATCATAACTAGTATGTATTTGTTCCCAATGTGCTTTCATGCAAGTTCAATTGGCCCCATGAAATTTGAGCCCCATTTCATGAATGGTTTTTTTGGCAACGAAGTAACCATTTTTGCCAAACTCATTATTTTTAGACCACCCACTTGTTGACATTAATCACAACTTTTATAATATTCCAACACATCCTTGAATAAGGTCACACACCAATAACCAACATCCATAATATTTTTTGTTGTGATGTTTGACACAAGTTCCCACCTCTAACCCCTTCATGCAACTCTCATAGTATGATATGTATTTTTGTAGGTGTTAGACAATGACATAACTAGTTGTCATGTCCATGCCTATATAATACACCCTTTTGTATTGTAAAAGGTTTTACCTATTAAGATATCTTCTAGTTTTGAACTACTAAAAGATTGTCCAAAAATAGACCTATCTTTAGGTGATTGATTACTTCATGTAACCACATGGGTTATACCAAAAACAATGAGGCATCTATAGTTCAATATAGAACACCTATAAGTTCCTATGTATTTGGCAATCTAGACAATACATTTGCCACCATGGGTTTTTTGCCAAGTTTGTATATTACTTTAAAATCTTACTTTAGGAACATTAAAATCCATTTAGCAATTTTCCTAAATGTTTGTGGCCTATTGACCATGTACATTAATGTCATATGATCAACACAAAACATTAACTTGTTGCCCAATAGGTAATGTTAGAACTTATCCAATGCAAACACCATTGTTAATGCCTTTTGTTTTGTTGTGGTATGGTTCCATTGTGCCTTGTTCAACAACCAAGAGGCATAAACTATTGGTTGATAATGTTCACATGTTTATTTTTGAGCCAACATAACCTTTACTACCAACAAAAAAACATTTGTATGAACATGGAATTTTGATTACCAATTAGGTGAAACTAGTATCAAAGCTTCAATGTATCGCTTCTTGATGAACTCCCATGTTTGTTGACATTCAATTGTCCACACAAATGGTTTTATATTTCAGATTAACTTAGTTGTACATGTGCCATTATGAACACAAAGTCCTTAATAAATCACATGCAAATTGTGACATGTCTTTGAACACGTGTATCTGCTACGGATTGGTGGGAATTGACATGTTCACCAACACCTATATCTTTTTGGGATCCTATAATTTTCCTTCCTTAGAAACTATGAACCCCAAGATCATACCTTAAAATACCATGAAAACACATTTTTCAAGGTTGAAGTTAATACTATACTCACATTTTAGGAAGCCTAATATTAACTTGGACATGTTTGTGCCCACATCATTGTAAACAACGAAGTCATCTAAAAAATCTTCATGAAGTGATCCAATTATTCCTTAAATGCCCAACTTACTACTTGTTTGTAGGTAGGAGGCCCATTATTCACGCCAAAGGGCATGACCAACCACACGAATGTTCTTTAATTTGTTACAAAAGTCATATTATACTTCTCATTTGGTGTAATGGATATCTCCAGCGATACCCAAAATAACCATCCAAGAACAAATATGCTTCGTGTCGAACCATTGTGTTGCGCTTTTCATCAATAAATGGTAATGGATATGAGTATTTTTTCACAACATTCAATTTACACAAATCTACACAAATCCATAATTCCCATTTTTCTTTGGTGCCATTACAATTGGAAATAATCATGTTGCCTCTTTTACCGGTTGAATAAAACTTGTTGCTAACAACTTGTTCATGTCCTATTTGATTACAACAACATAGTTTGTATTCACATGGTACTTGGCCTGATGAGTGCATGGAATTGTAATGCTGATTTGAATGTTATGTTGTGCTAACTCATGTGGAATCCCTTTTAGGTCCTTGTAAATCCATACAAAAACACCTTTGAACTCATGGGTGAAAGTACACTAAGGTGTAACAATTTTAAGTAAGTATGAAAGTCCATAATTGCCTAAATTAACACTACGTAGAGGCAATGTGAAAACAAGGTGTTTTGAATCACACAAGTCATTTTGCAAGTTATCGTTAAAAATTCATTATAAAAAAACTTCAACTTTAATTTACATTATGGAGAACTTAAATTTGAATATGAGTTTCTAAATTATTACTTTCATTAAATAAAGGACCCAACGGGGAAAAAACCATAATTAAAGTACATAAAAACATTTGGTCATCAAAATTATTTTTAAATGTTTTTCTTAATATTATTGCACCGTATTATCATTGAGTCTTTTATTCAATGAAAAATATATATATGAAGGTGCATGAAATCCATATGCAATGATTATGGGTTGTTGTAGGTTTTTAGATATTTCTTTAAAAGTCCATTATGTTATGACAATTCAAAAACCATTCAAAAAATTCATACAATGTGCTTATATTATATTTAACATAGTAATGTTGAATCTTTTATTAACTTAATCGTTTTTATTTAATCACATGGTCAATTACAAATTTCAAGATCTTGCAAAAATCACATTGTGACAAATTTTTATGGACAATGTAGTTTGTTTTCACCTTCTTGTAACAAGATCTTTAGAGAACATGTTTGTGTTGTTAATTGTGCATTAATCTTCACACATTGTGGTCGCTCAATGGTGCATGGGTTTAGTTTGCCAAGTTGTTCTTCCTTTGTCAATGTCCATCGTGCCACTTGCATCTATTGTACCTATTTCTAAACATGTGTTTCATCTACCTATATATCCCAAAAATGTGGCAATAATAGGTCTTTGCATACACCATGTCCATGTTTTTTATGGGTTGAATTCCTATTAACTTTGAAGTATATCATGTTACACTAATGCTTGCAATTGTGCTAACTAGTTGTGAAATAACATCCCATTTCACCTATGATTCAAGTAATATTTTGGCCCCCTCCAGTAATACAATAATACCAATGGAAAACAAGGTCAATTATGTTGTGAACATTACATCCTCTTCATCATTTGTAATTCCATGTTGGAAATCATAACACAGTAACACCTTTGGTCATTTAGTGTCAATACTTAGGTGTTTAGTTATAGTAATTAGTTTAATTATACCATTACCTTGAATAGTTACCAAGTTATTGTCGTAATCATGTGAGACTTTGGCATCCCACAACAATGGTCTACCCAACAATATTGAGTTATTGGCATCCATCACATTATTTTGTAGTATTATAAAAGCTTTTACATATGGTATGGCATACACCAGAATCCTTGTGTTCTAGATTAAACCTACTAGTTTATTAGTGGTTTGATTAGCCATCCTTAGGTTATAATTAGGTGTTGGTTTGGGTCTTGGTAACCTTAAATTATTGCAAATTTGTTATGTAATGACGTGAATTCTAGATCCATTAACTAATAAAACATCCTTAATGGCGTTTTTAACCACCCAACCTATATCACTACCATGTGATTGTTAATTGCTCCTACAAGTAGACCTATTTATGGAATGCTACTTCATTTGTTACAATACATATATTCTCCACAATTGGTTTTGACACCCATGTGTTAATTGACTTCATCTCTTGGGGGGGTGGGGGGGGGGGGGCATTAGTAAAACAAAAGTAAAAAAATATGTGAGTAAAAATATAGGGTGCAATGTATTGGTTGTTGGGTAAAAACTATAATTTAATTAATTACGAAATATGGTACATTTTATTCAGATACTCAATTTAAATATAATATAGAATATGTAATAATATGAAATAATGGATTATAATAATATAAGGTGAATTTAATATATATATCAAGAAATTAAATAATAATAAGGTGATAAAAAATGGGTGGGACAATCATCTAATACACGCCCCCCCCCGGTCATTTGATGCACATAGATCCCAAACTTTACACATTGTGTCCCCCCCTGGTTTCATTTTTTGCCATACGAACCATTTCAATTCAACAGTTATTTTTTAAAGTGGTCCCAAGTCAAGAATGTACAAGTGGTTTCTCACATTTGCTTCCATATATCCTTGAATATTTTCTCTGTGGTCTTCACTAGTGCATTCCCTTCTTTACAAGGCTATGTTGTAATGGGTATTTTAACATGTAATTCCATATTAGGCAATCCAACCTAGGTAGTGTTCCAAGAAACAAGAGATACCTTTTTCTCTCCTTGTGGTGTAACTATTTATAATTGTATATTGAATTATTTCCTCGCATGTCTTTTTCATTTTCTTTTTTTATGGTCCAATGTGCAACAATCTTGTTTGTCAACAACTCCGTATCCTTGAACACATGTTCTTCATTCTTCTAACTTTTAGTTGCCACTACAACCATGTTGACTAAAATAATCAAGGGTTTCTTCTCTAATGTTGTTGAAGTTTTTGGTTTGGCATTTTTGTTTTTAAACATCTTTTGTGTTTTAGCAAAATGTGGACATTCCACCATCTTATGCCCCATTAGACCACACACATGATAGGGAAATCATAGAGATTTTGCACTTTTGTTATTGTGAATCATTACTTCAACCACACTAGTAATTGCTTCCTCTTTATTGTGACAGGGCTCCACTTTGTGGTTTGTACATTTACAATTTGTACAAAACAATTTGGTCTTAACATCACATGTTGTTGATCTGGTCACAATGGCATATGTTGGTTTTGGAATAATTAGTTAGTTATATCCTTTAGTTTCACTAATACCTTCTTGAAACGTCATCACAATTTTTTTACATTGTTATACGGTACTTTTATGCATATTTGTTGTAGCAATCCTTAGGTATGATTGAAGTTCATATTGTAATAAAAGAACTATTAGTTGATTTTTGTTTGTAGACTATTGACTAATTTCATCAAGCTTTTGTAATAAACCTCCGCTCTATTTGTGTGGTCATGTTTGAATGTTTTCATCTACATGTATACATGTTCATCATTTTTCACGGATTTGAACCATTTACAAAATGTCTATTCCAACTTTGCAAAAATGTAGTTGGAATGTTTTGCAAGGAAATTTTGGCTCCATTTTGATATCATATCATGTAAAGTGAATATGAACATGTCAACAATGTTTTCGTCTTTTGTTTCACAATTTGCATGGATTATTGCTCTAAACACCCATACATGAAAATTAAGATATGTATCATTTACATATTGTGGATAAGGAAGTTGTTTCCTAGCATGTTGCCTCTTTAGCCTTCGTTGGTGTAATACTCCATGTAATTGATATTGTCCATGCAAGCATTAAAGGATTATTCCCTTGGGCTTAAATAGTTTCTGTTGTGATAGTACTTGTGTAAGTGCTATATTAATGCAAGTTAAATTATAGCCAAGTCATGTGCCCAGTATGTTAGTTGTCATGGTACGAACATCATCCTTGGATACATAGTAGGCATCCTTGTGGTACACTAGACAATTCTATGTGAACCTCCAAAAACATTGCCCAAATTTAGTATCCTTGCCACACCACCTAGATCAAAATAGAACACTTGCTTGTGTCCATACTCATCAACTGTCATCATTGGTTTTTTACAACGTTTTTGTTCTATTGTAAGTGGAATTGCCTTCATCGATATTGCAAAACTTGTAACTACACCCTTTAATCCAACTCCTAACCTCCTTACTTCATTGGTTTGAATATTCCATATGAGATACGAAAATTTAACAATATTAATATTGTTATTCATGCACTAGGTTGTGAAAGTACTAGTCTTGAATTCACTGGTGGTGCAACAAAGGTTGGAATAACAACCTCCTCAAATCAAAAAAATTGTTGAACCCTCACCTCACTAACTTGTACCTATTTTGGTATTCTTGTTACTAGTGGTTTTTCATGCATGACCACCTGGTTGGTAAATTGTTGCATTAGGTTGTTCGTTATCATCTTTCGCAAATAATCTTCTATGAATGGGTAGGTCCATAAACGATGTCCTTAATTGCAAAAGGCATATTGTTCTCGGTCAAATGTTCGAATCGGTCTTGAAATAGACACCAATTGAAACCTTTTTGGAACCATGTTTGCAAACATTATTATCAAAGTCCAATGTAAAAGTTCAATGTCATGAAAAACAAGATGAAAAGTAATTAGTACTTTTACCCCTAGACTTGGTTCTCCAAGTGTTGTAATTCACTAGAAGAAATCCCCCAAAATGTAACCAATGCATTTGCAACTATGTGCAACTAATTGTCATTTGCAACTAGCTCTTATTGGTTTTATAATCATTTTGAACCTTTGACCATTCTTGCAACTATGCTACAACTACATTTGCAATTAATAACTTTTTCATTGATCCTACACTTTAAGATTGTTTTCATCCATGATCATGTCCATATGTCCGATTAGTCGCAAATGGAACCAAACTTAGTAGCATCTTGAGGGTGTCAAAATAGACCCTAGTGGTATACATAGGTGTATTAAGAAACTTTTGAAAGGTATGTGTACTTTTGTTAAATTATATTAGGGGTATAATGGGGTATGTTTCCATTGGTGTATTTATAAAGTTGTATTTAGTTTGTATTTAGGCAAAATAATTACCTACCTACTTACATATGCTTGTTTACCTAACCTAGCCTAGGTTATTTGCCTACCTAACATAAATGATTACCCATTTGTTAATTAATTGATGATTAATTAATTATATTTTAAAAAATAATCGATAACTAATAGTTCATACATAATATTAATAACTAATATTTCATAATTATTCAATATATTAGTTATTTATTTGTTTCTATATAGACTGTTGATCAATTGTTTATAACTAATTAATCAGTTAATTATTGATTAGTTAGCAATTATGATGTACTATTTAATAAAATATAATTAACAAGTTAATTTGTTATTACTTGGATATTAACTATTAATTGGTTAATTTTTTAGTTATTTAAGAAAATTAAATCTATTAATGAAAATTTATATGCAATACTTTGGTTAATTAGTTATTATTTCAGTCATTTATTTTTCTATTTGTGAATTATGAATTGATAATGTATAACTAAATGAATTTATTATTTAGTTATTTAAATAGCTAGTTAGTTATTTATCTCCTTAGTTATATAATTTACAAAATTAAAACGGAGGACAAAATATATGAGATAATCTTTTAAGTTGCGGTTTGTAACTAAGTTGCAACTTCAATTTTTATCCAATATGTTTTGTCCTCTACTTCCATCTTGAAAATTATATAAGGAAGAGGATTTGTCCTACATTTGTACATTAAAAAAAAATGTTAGTTGGGATGAGCCAAAGGAGTTTAACCCTTTAAAAATTTTAACCCCAAAGGTTAAACATAAGAAAAAATTAATACTTTCCTACCTACCTAGTCCTGCCTACCTACCTTTTCCCACCTATGTAACTAAATATTGATTTTAAATTCATTTTGACCAAAATGCAAAAATGCCAAACAACATATTGGTATTACACCATGTATCACAATCTAAAACCATTTAAATTAGATGATGGGGATCCATTATCTTTTTCTTTTAAAAAAAAATAAAAACCTTTTTCAATTGCCCACATGTCATTATGTAAATTGTTAATTTCTATGGTACTATATAAATGGCATATAATAGTATATGGATGGTGAAGTATTTATTGACCATTGATTTCATCCACACTTGCAACTAGTGTCTAATGTAACTTATCTAATGTAATTAAGTAATTTGTAGTAGCAAATGTCTTTTGCAACTAGAAAATAGTTGCAAATGGTAGTTGCTTTCTTTTAGTGATTGTACTGGTTGAATAATCATTTGCTTTGATTGAACCAATTTCTATTACATAGTCTACACTAGTTGATCTACTAGATATGCTTCAATGTTATGAACATGCACCTCTAGCACTTTTACCACCATCTTTGTATCATATGATTCATCTTCATTCATTGAGTACCACTAATAGGTGGTTTTCCTTGAAAATATTCTAGATTACCAACGAGTCAAAAAAGAATTATCATTATCTTAGAAGAAAACCCCCATTTGTTCGACTTGTTTTAAGCAAGTAAAAGTGTATTTTGCAATTTTTTTATTTATCAAAAATAGTTGCAAAAGACACTTTTAGTCACTTAAAACAAGTAAAAAATTGGGGGTTTTGTTCTAATATATCCCTTCTTCTTATTGTTAAGGTAAGTTTCTAATTCAACAAAAATCCCTCCTTTTGATCTTGGTGTCTATCTCAATTGAATTTGCAACCACCTAATTACATTTTGGTGTTGTGGAAATTCAAATTATCGAGACATAATTTCAACATGTTCTCATTTGGTTGCTACATTCTCATTATACTATTCTTTGCCCTTGTAGGAACATTTTGTGAGTAATGTTGCACTA
>Ga0116228_10001241_pt1 | contig 21000 bp, 11 predicted proteins | sample S1TSphfallax_2_FD_89694 | JGI IMG/M metagenome (GOLD analysis project Ga0116228, IMG submission 89694) | Host-associated microbial communities from peat moss isolated from Minnesota, USA - S1T2_Fc - Sphagnum fallax MG | ecosystem: Host-associated > Plants > Peat moss > Unclassified | place...
GGGAAGGCAGGTTCAAGTGGAGTTGATCAACTGCCGAAAGAGATGCATGACATGAAGATTAGGGGTCAACAAATCAACCACATTGATGATAAGGTATCCCAGCTTCTATTGCACTTGCACTCTGCTGCCAAAGTAATAGTCTATAGGTGTGCCTATCTCTACAGAGGATTTTCTGGTTTGTGAATCTGATTTTGTGCCATTTTGTGGTTGTAGGAGATGGAGGCAACTGTGGTTGATGGGAATGGCACAGAAACAGGTCATATCATTTCAACCACAATTGGTGGTCATAATGGCCAACCAAAGCAGGTACTTACTTTTGCTTTCCAGCATCTCATTGAATGCACAGATTATTTTAGAATGGAATGCCTAAGTAACTGATTATATCATAATGTATTCGCCTGCACTCCTGTTGGGAGTGAATTAAGTGAGTTGGCAATGATGGCTGCTTGTCCCTGGCTTACTTGATGGAGATGATAGTATGATAGTTTCTGAGTGGCAGCTCCACTGTTTACCTGGACCAATGGACTAGGATTCGTTTGGGTTATTCAGCCACTTTGTGTGGAGTGTCTCAATAATAAGATTTAAATGTGTGATTTTCAATGTCTTTCTGCAGACCATTAGTTATGCAGCAGAGCGGATTGTGGGAACTGGATCATTTGGAATAGTATTCCAGGTAAGCAGCCATCGCATAATGCATAAACTACTTTCTCATTATGCATATCTTCTCCTTATTGTTTAGGTGATGAATCCGAGCTATGATATAATAGGATTTATTTTTAACATTGTGTGAGATGTCGAGGCTGTCACACACAGCTAAAACAGTGCTTGTGAAGCCCAGACTTTCCTAGAGGACAACTTTTTATTCAGGTTCACGAAAAGGTGGCCAGTCAATTGATGTTGTATGGGAAGTGTAACAGGCAAAGTGCATTGAGACTGGAGAGACTGTGGCAATTAAGAAAGTCTTGCAAGACAAAAGGTACAAGAACCGAGAGCTTCAGATTATGAGATTGCTGGACCATCCAAACATTGTGGCATTCAAGCACTGCTTCTTTTCCACCACAGACAAGGATGAGCTTTACCTCAACCTAGTTCTTGAGTATGTCCCTGAAACAGTGTACCGAATCGCAAAGCACTACAATCGCATGAATCAGCGCATGCCTTTGGTGTATGTGAAACTCTACACTTACCAGGTATACTTCTGGTCCTGACTCATCCACTTGCCATCATATTTATTGCAAATTTCTCAGTCTGCAAGCTGTAGTCAGCTTGTTCAGCATAATCTACTGATGTTGACTCTGTCTAGTGGTTGATTGATGGTTTGGAAAATTGTCAAGTTTGAGTTTAGGGTTTTGATATGGCAAGATCATAAACAAAGTAATCACAGCAGAAGTTTATTGGATAAATTCCTTGGGTGCTGGGTTCAGATATGTCGATCATTGGCACATATCCATAGTGGCACTGGTGTTTGTCATCGTGACATCAAACCTCAAAATCTGCTGGTACTCTTTCATGCTTGCCATATTTGTGGTTCAAATATCTGGTGTCTTCTTCCTGTTTGGCTAAATGAAAAACTGTAGCAGAACTGGGCCAGTTGTAATGTCTATTTGCATGTGTGAAATTTGTAATCTGTATTTCCTATTGCTGCCGGTATTTTGACAGAAATTCAGTACGTTGGTTAATGTTTGACATTAACCTCCACCCATTGCCGGGAACTGATGAAGTCAGTGGGAATGTTATGGTATGTGGTCAATACCATACGTGTTGCTGTTGAAGGTCCTTGAACGTGCATATGACCATCTCTGTCATTAATATCACTCCTCAATTCTGTATTTCTCTGTAGGGTGGGGTTTCGTTGTTTCATTCTTGCTGATTGGTTCCATTAATGTTGTCAGATGTGAAATACTCATAACCTTCTTATCAGGTCACCTCTCAATTCTTTTCAGGTTGACTTAAAATATTAAGTATTGAGAAGATATATTTCTATGTGTCACAGGTGAACCCACATACCCACCAGCTCAAGCTATGTGATTTTGGAAGTGCTAAAGTGCTGGTAGGCTCTCTTCTGACTTTGCTAATCTCACACAGGATATCAGCCTCTCCACAAGAATCTGACTCGGGATTCTGAGGAATGGATTTTGTTAGCTTTTTAGCTTCCCTAATCACTAAGTATTCTGTTTCAGATGACAAGACATTGAGAAGCTTTGATGTTTCTGCATGTACTTAAGTTGTGGAAGGGGAGTACATCATTATCCAGTTTACTCTGTGGTGCATAGGTGAAAGGGGAGCCCAACATCTCATACATATGTTCTCGATACTACCGAGCACCGGAGCTCATTTTTGGGGCCACAGAGTACACCACTGCCATTGATATCTGGTCAATGGGCTGTGTGATGGCTGAACTTCTTTTGGGTCAGGTATATGCTCCTTAGATTTCACAGTTCAATTTTCCCCCTCTATTGGATTTTGCTCAACCATCAGAACTGCCACATTCACTATAAAGAGCTGGCATTGCTGCAGTTCATAGCATGTCATCATCTCTGAGTTATTTTCTTTCATTGTGGCAGCCCCTGTTTCCAGGAGAAAGTGGAGTTGACCAACTGGTTGAAATCATGAAGGTACATTTTGTCAGCTGCAAACAGGATAGTATATTCACTTGTTCAGTGCATTGAGGATTGTTTTTACATGTTTGTTCTTGTGAACTGTACTCTTGTAAAAATGGCTTCATCTTTGGTTGCTCAGGTTTTGGGCACACCAACAAGGGAGGAGATCAAGTGCATGAATCCAAACTACACAGAGTTCAAATTCCCCCAAATCAAGGCTCATCCCTGGCACAAAGTATGCAGTCTTCCTCATGGAAATGTGCTGTTAATGAAGTGTGCAACCTTGTATATTGAACATCTCAATGGTGATGTGTTTGCCTTCTGTCTAACTGTGGTCCTGACTTGACATAGGTCTTCCGCAAGAGAATGCCACCTGAAGCTGTTGACCTGGTCTCAAGACTTCTTCAATATTCTCCAAACTTGCGCTGCTCTGCTGTGTGCATTCCTTCCTTTTGAATCTCAATTGTGTTATGATAAGTTTTTATTATTGTGAATTTCTTCTAGAGACCTAGGTGCTGACTCTGATTGTATTCAGCAAATGGGAATCAAATTTGGTTATAGCAGCAACTTTCTACAGGCACATTAGTGTTGCAACTGTTGAAGAGCATTATATGCATTGTCACATATTTGTTGGATGATCTTTAGATTGGAAGAAGAATCAACTGTGACATAGCCAGCAAGTCTTTTTTCTGTGTCATGTTTTAGTCTTTAATTCCTTTGCAGCATAGTCTGTGCTCATTATTGTTGGGTTTGTTTGGGATGTAGTTGGAGGCTTGTGTGCATCCCTTCTTTGATGAACTCCGAGACCCAAACTGTCACTTGCCAAATGGTCGCCCTCTGCCCCCTCTTTTCAACTTCAAGCCACAAGGTGATCCCATTACCTTCTTTCTCATGATTTCTCTTGGTCTTTTGTCTCCTTTGCTGTATCCACTTTGAGTTGAGGTCAAACTACAGCAAGGAGAGTTTTTGATTTAAGTGAAGAAATAAATGTGCTGGGGTGTTGTTTTTGCTAAGCAAACACTAAGACACTAAGACATATTGGCAAAGTTTGTTTGTTTATTTCTGATGAATGTCTGCTCAATCTAAGAGATGAAGTTTGGGGCTGTTATTGGAATGGCAGAATTGAAAGGTGCAACACCTGACATTCTGCAACGCTTGATACCAGAGCATGTGAGGAAGCAAAACCCAACACTTGCCCTTTAAAGAATCTGAGAATGGACAGCACCACCTCATTCTCATGGCCACATTTTGCATAAACAACTCTGCTTTAAAAGGAGTGAATAATATTCTTCTTTCAGCATAGTGGCTTACATTCATTTACATGTTCTGTCTCTCAAAAGCAAGCATTTTCTGCTAATGCTGCATTCAAGGATTGGAAAACTTGCCAAATGTCTAGCAGGTCAAAGTGACCTGATGGGATACTTCTTTTAGTATGTATGGGGGAAGTGGTCCAGGGTTTGCAGTCTCCCTGACAAATATGACTGTAACAAAAGTGATTGTTTGTTACCAAGAAAAGATGCTGGTCTGTCGTGTGGGTAATGATGCCATTATGTCAAGACAGCTGCTGCACAAAGTAGCCTGACTTTGTGGACTGTGTAAACCTGTCTGAAAGGTAAAGTATTACACAAGTCCAGGTTGATATGTACTGTGAAGGTTGAGAAAGATGATCTTTGATATCGTGAGAATGCTAGGACGATGCAAATCTAATTTCGTCAGTGAAGAGAGGTAAGCAAGCACCTACCCTCTATGGCTTTGAATATCTCACCAACTCTTAGCTTCCTTGAAATGCCTGATCTAAGCCAAAGGATGTTGCAATGTTTGGTTTGCAGCTTCAATTTAGGTAAACTGTCTTCTGTTCTTTTTTGGCCCATGTCCTAATTTCTGTGTGGATTTTACTGTCTCCTTTTGTCAATGTATGTCAGTTTTTGCTCTTTTTTCCTTCTACAAGGTTCTGCAAGATAGGGTTTGGAGCTTGTTGCTTCCTTTGGTTTCATTTCTGTCAAATCCACAATTTTACATGCCTACTGTGAATGACGACTCATGATATGCTGTTTGATGAAAACTGCAGAAATAAATCAAGACAGATATTAATTAGGACATAGAATGTTTAGGATATGAATGCACACAATTGTTGAAATTGAGATATCTTGTAGACAAGCTTTCTTCCCTTCGTGAAGTGCTTTGTTGCAGTCCTCTGGAGAGCAGACAGCTGGACATTATACATAGAGCCTAAAGAAAGCCCATTTTCAGAGACCCTGTACCATGTATACAATTTCTTATGTTTTTCAGGATACACAAAGTCTAAGTCTATCCCCAGTGGTGCTCAATATGTGGCCCTGCAAAAACAGTGTTGACATCCACGTTTAGGTACATAAATGTTTGCAACCTCAACTATAAAACTAAAACTGGGACAGCGAAGAGGACGGAGATTACTAACACCAAACCAGCTGGACCAAATGATTACGATTGGCCAATCAGACACAGGGAGCAGCAATGTTTATTACTCCCTTCTCTAGCAGATGCACAGACTTTTACAAGACTTTGCAACAGTATGTTTTTGTGCAATTTCCTCATGCAGCTAGGGTGGGGGAGTCAAGGAATTTTTTACTTGAATTGTGACATTAATTCAAAGGAAGAAACTCTTAAAAACTGTTGACAGGACACGTAAATGTGGTGAGACTCTCCAAACTCTTCAAACTCTGCAAGAATTGTGCAAGAATGCAAACCATTTTGCTGAGCCAAACCAGCATGTTTTGATTTTTCTTCATCCAATTTGAATGTGCAGGATCACATACCGAGCACGTACTGAGGATGAGAGAGCATGGTTTCAGACAGCCTGTAAGTAAGAGTGTACCAATCCTGAATTCTGGAGGCTTTGTAAGTCTGTTCCAGAGCATCCTTGTAAGAACACAACCTCTACACACAGTTGCCATGTCCTCAACAGAAACTGTAAGTGAAATGCAGACTACATGGGGTGTAAAAACAGATTTAAGTGGTTTGTGGGGATGTCAAAGTGAAATCGAATGATGAATGGAGCCTACCTAGCTATTAACTACAAAGTTTGCATCCATTTTTTCACTACCCTTTTCCGAGTCTTCTGTTAGTGGAGGACAAAGACTGTACATCCAGATTTCACCCACATTGGGACGAAGAAACATCATCCATGAGGAGCTCGTCTTCCCTGTTCCTTTAGGGGTTCAGGGTTTAGGGTTTAGGGTTTCTTTTGTTCCTGTCGTTAGTTTTTCGCATCTGCAGTGAACTCTCTCTCTTGTTCCTCCCTGCGACGCTTTGAGGCCTCAATGAAAGTTCCAACGCAATAAGGGATTTTCTCTACGAGGAAGGAGAGTGAGAGAGGGAGAAGAAGAAGAAGAAGAAGGAATAAACAATCATCATGGCGGATACCGTGCAATACCAGTTGGAGCGTATGCTCCCCGAGCTGGAAGATTTGGAAAGCCGGAAGCTTTTCTCACGCTCTGAGATTAAGGAGATAGTGCGGAAGAGGCGTGATTTCGAGTACATGCTCAAGCGGCCTTCCACGTTGAAGCGAGACTATTTGAGGTATGTACAATATGAGACGGAGTTGGAGGATGTGCGGCGAGCCAGGAAGAAGGTGATTAGTCACAGCTTGCTCTCCAAGGGCGAGAAGTGGCGTGGCTCTCTTTGTGATCGAGCTAGTGCTATGCGCATCATGTTCATTTACGAACGCGCCGTTACTAGATTCAAAGGGGATTTAGATCTATGGTTTCGGTTCCTGGAATACTGCCGCGCACAGGGTTCTCGACGGTTCCAAAAGGTGTGCGTTCTAAGAACTTGTCTCAAATCTTCCATCCTTCTTCGAAATCAATCCATGAATGCTGTACCTTTCAGGAGTTTCAATTGTCCATGGAATCTCGGTTGAATTAGGGTTATAGTTTCTGCTCATTCATGCTATGGAGGAGGGTTTAGGGTTGAGGGCTCACTTTAGAATTTCCAGGTTTTAGTTTATCGATTAGAGTTTTCCACCAGCTTGCCATTGGTTGTGGGTTCAGTCACACGTAGTGTGTGCAAGATTTCTGCCAGAAATACACTGCTGTGCAGCCACATTGTCCTATTATGGCTGCTGTAAATTATTCAACTCGGATGCAAAACTGTAGTGAGTGAAAAACTTGAAGCACTGACTGTTCTACTTCTTCTTCACTGTCCTAGACTGTGGATTGTGCAAGCAGGATTCAAACTGTTAAATTTGAGGGTACAATTGTTTGATAGAGATGCGGTTGTTTGTTTTTCAAGGCAGCAACAAAGGCTCTACGGTTGCACCCTACTGTGCCTGGCTTGTGGATCTATGCAGCTGTTTGGGAGTTTGAACATAATCTCAATGTCACTGCAGCACGTGTTTTGATGCAACGAGGGCTGCGGATGTGCCCAAAATCTGAGAATCTCTGGGTGGAGTATTTTCGCATGGAGCTAACTGCTGCTCAAAAATTGAAGGCACGTCAAATTGTATTAGGCATAGGCCATAAACCCAGACCAGAAGCCTTGCTGGAGAATGGGAATGCAACTGAACACAGCGGTATGGTTGAGGTGGAGCTTGATGGAAATGTAAGTAGAGATTTGGAGATAGTTGCTAGAAAGGAGGATGCTGGGATAAATCTTATGGATGAGCAGGAGGCAAGCTTTAAGATTGCCCGAGCAATATACAGGAGTGCAATTGCTGCATTGCCAAACAGTCCCGGTCTTCGGCAGCAATTTCTGGAAGTGATAGAGGCTATTGATCTGGAACAGGCAGGGGCACTTGAGAGTGAGATTTATTCTGGTTTAAGGGATAACTTTCCTGGTGATGAAAAGAGTTGGGATTGGCAGGCACGTCGCTGCCTTTTGAAAGTACATAAGCAAGGGGTGGACAACATTAAAAGTGCCCATGAGAAGGCCATTCAGGTAAAAGTTGCATCCATGTAGCAAATGCTTATATTATTAGCACTGTAAGCACCGTTGCAGTTCTCTCTGGTTGTCGATTCCTGCTTCTTACTGCACTTTCTTTTGCTTGGTGCTTCTCTTTTGGCTGACTTTTAAGCCTGAAACCTACTCAACATACTGGTACACTATGATTGGAATGTGAATCATCATGTGATGACTCAAAATGCAATAGGACATTTACTGAGGCTTTATATATTGGTTGATCAATGACTAGTTCAAAATTATCTGCAATTGGCAGATTTATGTTTGGAGCATTGACAATAGCATGTCTGGTGGTTGGTGCTTGTAGGTTTATGAAGAAGCTATTCAGTCAGTTCCATCAGCACGCATGTATGAACTTTATGCTCACTTTCTGGCTGAATGGTTGGAAACTGACCACATGGAGGGGGTGAGCACACTTGGGGTGAGTGAGACAGAACAGGAGAATAAGGAAGAAGAGGCCAGTGAGGCCCTCCTTGATTTGTACAGCCGAGCAGAGTCAGCTGGAGTTGCCAGTGATGTACTTGCACAAGGCCATGTAAATCTTTTGATTCGATTGGGAAAAGAGGAAGAGGCTAGGGAACTTGCCAGAAAAAACTGTATGGAGGGGGCCTCACTTTGTGGATCTGCTAATGCTTGGGCACTCTATATGTTGCTAGAGAGAAGTTTTCTAACTGTGGATTCAGATGGCATGATTCAAATGGCTAAGCTTTTCAGACAAGCATTGAAGATTCCAATTGCTGATGCCAAACCTCTTTGGCAAATGGTAAGTTATGACTGCCAAGTCTCTACGGTGTTGTGGTATCTCAGTGTAAGGCTGGCTTATGTGGGCCAGCTGCCTGTCTACCTTTCATGTGGAAATGTAGAGGGGTGGGGTTTAAAAATCAGTCTCAGCTGGGATCATCTTGAGACAAACATGTTGAAAATGATGAGTGGGATTTGCAGGCATTTGAGGTTCTAGGAGGACAGGAGAGCCATTTTGATTCTCTATTGCAGATGCTGGAGAAAGCATTAGGTGGTGGAGGTGGGAACAATGCTGGGGCAGAGGTCGCATGTACATTTGTTAAGTGGGTCCTCCATGCAAAAGGCATTGAACAAGCTCGACAGGTCTACACACGGTAACTGTACCTACCTTACACTAAGTAAACCTGCACCAGTAGCTGTAGTTGTTATATCAGTGGATACGACCTAACCAACTTGGTATTTCATCTTTCTGTAGAGTTTTTTTGTATGTAATTGCTGAGAGCAGTTGCATATTTTTGCAATTTCAGATTTGTAGCTCTGCCAGGGCCAAGCATGGAGCTATTCAGGCAATGCATTAGTATTGAGGCTCAATTGCATGCCATTGGCAACACTGAAGCACTGAAATACATGCGCAAGCTGTTCAACTCAGCTCTGGAAATTTATGGGCAAACAGACGAGGAGTTGTGGCTGGAGTACTGTTTCCAAGAGAGAAAGGTAACCTTGTGATTGTCTCGTTTTGTTCTGCTATGAGCAGTAACCTGTCCTTATCATGACTGCAATGTCATTGTTATTGTGACTATGTTTATGGTCCATCTTTGTTGTCATGGTCTTCATTTTCACATTATCTGTGCAGCTATGCTAACTTTCTAGATTTGTGTGCATGATGTTTCCAGGCAGGAAACATTGAGGCAGCAACTGCAGTATACTGGAAGGCACAGAAGACTTTAAGGGACCCCTCATCCTTTTATGAGAGATACCAGGCATTGAGTTGATTAAAGAGATATTAGTGTGCCACTATGGTGACATTAGGATTTTTTGGGATGTGATGTTTGTATTGACACCTTACAATTTCAGTTTTGACCAACATTAGTGCCCCTTATGGAGGTTTGTATGTTGCAGCTTTCAGACTGTTACCTCGTCTCTATTCTTCATGATGACTCTGTATTGTCAAAGGTGAGGGTATAGGTTCTGTGCTATACCATGCAGAATGGTGTCAGAAGTAAAGGCTGAAACAGAAGGTGAGATTAAGTCTTTAGTAGGGGCCTTGGTTCCACTGTGCTACTTTGCTTAGAAACAATGACATCACTAATGGAAAATTGATAGCAATCTGATCCATTAGTAGTGTAAACTGACCATTTTGACTCATGCTAACAAGTCATGATATGATTGGATGAACATCTTGACAGGAGTTGGACTCTGAAAATTATGTTTTCTAATAAGAGTAAAGAGTCTGCAAACTTGGGTTGCTCCTGGTGAAGTTTTTTTCTGAGCTTTCTTTTAGGTTCAAAGTTTTAGGGGCTTTGAAACGCTTATTAATTGCGGTGTGCACTTAGTTTTAGTTCACAACCTGCCCCCAAGCTTGCCCAACATTTCTGATCATCTACACAGTTCTTATCAGTGGCATCTGGAGATTGTTGCAGATAGTTATCTCTGGTCATTAGTCCAAACTGAAAAACTGGACTTCAAATTGGCCTTAGTAGGCTCAACATGATTGCATCTGGAGCTGCTTCAGCTTTTGCTAAGATGAGAGAAGACAAATTTGGATGTCCAGCTTTTCTCTAGTACTGAAATGGTTTTCTGCTAATGTTTCAACATGATGATTTACAAATAGGTAGTGTTGCAGTGTGGTTTCATCAGTGGTTGCAGACTATCACTGAAATCAAAAGTGTTGCAGACACTCAAATGCCAAACTTTATCTGCACAATTTTGACTGTTGGATGATGTGCTAGCTTTGGGTTTAGGGTTTATCTGCTACAACTTATGGGAAAGAAAGAATGTAGGATTCAAAGAATACAATGTATTATCAGAGAGGTCATTAATATGATGGGCCAAACTTTAACCAGAAAGAAATTCACTTTGTCCATGTTAAGAGAATCCTCGCCTACACACTGCATAGTATGTTTTGCGTGAAGTACAATAAAGTTTACATCCTTGCTTACACATTGCATAGTATGTTTTGCATGAAGTAAAATAAAGTTTATGCCAGTTTGGGCCAGTAAGAAGGCTTTGGGCCAGTATTTGTGCACAGGATGTTGGGCGTGCAAATTTAGGCATTGCATAATCTAACAACTGCTTGGTCCAGGTGATTTGCTATTAGTAGTCTCCCACCTCTTAAAGTTGCAATTTTCACATTTGTGGGTGAGGCTTGGGAAATAGGAAGTCATCTTGAATATGAGAAATGTTGTTGGAGGCCCAAATATTGGGTACGGGTAGAGCTACTCTTAGATGGCATATCCTCATGATCGAGAGGCAAGATTCAGGATAGGAATTGTGTTTGTATATGAATGTTTTAACAGGCTTAAACTAAGGTTGCAAGATTGAAAGCAGCTGCACAAGCCTCAATGTTGGAGAGAGACAAGGAGATGCAAGAAGCACTATTAACTCTCAATAACACATAAAGACAACTTGAACTTAGAGATGTCTGTCAGACAGCATGAACAACAATTGAACTGAAAAAACAAGGAAACTTACTATTACTTTGAAAATTGTGCTAGAAACTCGTGATGCAGATTTTTGTGTAATTCTTGGATGTTGGTACACGACCCAGGCCAACTGAACAAATGTGTGATTTCCTGTATCCTTGGATCAGTACCATTGCAGTTCAGTTGGTGGGCAAAGTCATCAAAGAGCAAACCAACTTTGGAAAAAATATTAAATTAGAGAAAACAAATTGCAACAATTATTTATTTGGTTTTCACATCCCAGAAGATCGTACATTAGTTTTATGGGAGATCTTCTCATACTCTTTTTTAAGTTTTTAAACCCCACATACCTAGAGTAGCCAATGAGGCTTTCACCCATTAAGAACCACTACATGCCAGCATGATACATGAACAAATTCTAGGTGAAAGGAAGAATGATCAACACCTACCAAAAATCTATGGAAAACTCCATGGTTCAGAACCCAACACTCACTCACTACCAATGAAATTACAACTTGCAAGAGGCTTCCCAGGAGAGAGAAGGCTAGGTAGTAAAGCGTTTTATATGATTCCATTTGAAGCCTTTGTGATCATGTTTAAAATTTCCTGTTGCAGTTATTGACTTTTGTGTTGATGCACTGAACAATGAGTGGATGACAGTAGTACATACTATTGTCAGCCTCCCATAAGTGAGAAACTCATAATTGCAAGGACTACCTACATGATAGAAATACTATATACACTATAGAAAAGACAAAGAGAAACATGACTCGATTCTTAGCAATGTAAAATATGTGTAATACATTAAAATTGTTAATGTTTAATAACATCAGAATAAGTGTAACGTGTCTATTTGTGTAACTTGAGATTCGTGGTTCTGATTATAATATGTGAGAGTAGTGATTTGTTGATTAAATCAGATATTTGTCAAAAGAGGGATTCAAACAACATGCATGAAGTGGAGTGAAAATAATAAACTTTTGCATGCTTACTTTGGAGGACATGAATGACACATTAATGTAAATTGATTAATTAAAAGTAAACTGGCATTTTAATTAATTGATGTTGATTGCAACTTGTGTTTCCTTGAAGAAAATGGCAAGTGAGTCATTCTTATCTTATATGTAGATATGATCTATTAAAGTTTGTAAGTTAACATGGTATTAGAACAAATATTGGCCAAATCTCAAAAGTGGTTTGAGTACCACTAAGAAGGACTTAGGCATAGGGTGTAGCTTCACCAAGAACTAGTTTTTTATGTGCATGGATTGTTTTAAGTGCATGACTTTGATTTGTTTCAATTTTTCTTGTGGGGATGAACTCCAAGAAACTTTAGTTGCTTAAACTTTTTCCTTTCTTAAGATTTTTTGTGTTTCACTTACATCTTTTCTAGGGAAGTCGCTTATGAAGCCAACAAGCTTCTTGGATAATTCAACTAAATTTTATGAAAGTTCAACTTAGCAATTTTCAAAGGAAATTGTAGAACACCTCACAACCAATTGCAAACCTCACAACCAAAGGAGGTCAAAAAGAATTGTTCAACAAACAATAGCATCATGTTATCACCATTATCAATGTGCCAATCTCAATAGATTATTCCTAAGATTCAACATTTGAAGGCACATAAAGAAATATGGGACCATCTTGTAAACCTTTATGAGATCAAAGCCTCTTCTAGGATGATTTCCATTAGGAATGAACAAAGAGAATCCCATACAAAATTTCCTTTAGATCTTGTAAATTAATTTCCTAGTTGTAAGGAGACCATTGAAAATGATTTGCTCATATAAATAGACTTGAACGCTTTTCCAAAGAGTTACAAATAGTACATCCAAGGAATAATGGCCAAAATAACATTACCCATGCTTGAAGAACTAACTAGGAAACTTTTTCATGAAGAAACTAAGGGAGAACTCAAGAGTAAAAACAAAGATGACGAGGCCTTATTTGTCAAGTTCAAGAAGTTTTGTTCAAATTTCAAGAAAGAAGGAAAGTTTGCACATTTCAAGTCTCTTGTCGAGAAGTCTTTGACAAATTGCAACAACTACAAGAAATATGGACATTGGGCCAAAATTGTTTAGTTCCTTATGAAAAGGTCATGAAAAATTGAGGTTGTCAAGAGGAAAAGACTACTATAGACAAAAGTGATTAACAAATTGAAGAGTCAAATGTTTGAAAACAACTCCAAAGGAACTAAAGAATTATTCACACCACCATCAATAATTTGGATATCAAAAAGTTGGAGGTTTTTTCCTTGGAAAACAATGGAGATGATTAGTATGTAGATTCAACAACTAGTAAAGATGTTGTTGGAAATCTAGAACTACTTTTAGATATCAAAGAGATTAGATCCTCCAAAGTTAAACCAACTAAAAGAAGTTCACACTCTATAAAGGGCAAGGGGGTTTATTCTTTTTTTATCCCATAATGTTGATGCAATAAATAAAATCATAAATGTATTGTACTACACAAAAATCCTTTCTATTGGTGCTACAAGTGACAAAAGGCACTAATCAATTTTTGCATGTAGAAAATGCTTAATGGTTGAAAAAAAAAACCCAGTTTGTCATTGTAGCCAACTCGATGTGTAGGATAGTAACAATGGTCTTTATGAGATGGACAAATGTGCAAAGAAAGTAAAAATTTGTGTGTATTCAATTAAGATCACTAATCGAACCAAGATTTGGCATAAAGGCTTAGGTCATTTAAACTATCATAATCTTCAATTCTTATCCAACATGAAGAAGGATTTTGGAATCCTGAAACTACCATTGTTGACAAAGACATGTCCATGATTTCTTCAAGGCAACAACATTCTGAAAGATTTACTTACCAAAATCATCATGTTGCCAACATTTTTGATATTCTACACACTATAATCTTTGCGGATCGATGAAAAACTCCATTATCTAGGTTTAAGTTTTTTGTGCCTATCATTGGCAACCATAGTCAAATGATATGGGTATATTTTTTCAAAAGCAAAGATTAAGCTCTAGGAAAATTTCATTCATTTAAATAAATGATAAAAAATGTTATTAAATGTTGCATAAAATGCTTGAAAAAACGACAAGGAGAATTCATGTCAAACAAATTTGTAAAATTTTGCATCAAACATGGAGTTCAAAGGAAATTTTCAAGCTCAAATTCCACAACCATACAACATTTTTGAATGGAAAAACAAAATCCTATTTGAATACACAAAAACGCTTTGTCAAAATTTAGAATCATTTGTGGAATGAGCTTGTCAATGTTGTGGCTTACATTCTCAATTTATGCCCAACCAAGGCAAATGCATGTATGATTCCATACGAAAAAAAATTGCAATCAAGTCAAACTTGGGAATATTTGAACTTTTGGAAGTCTTGTTCATGTACACTAGCCAAGGACGACATAGTCAACAAGTTTGGAGTTATATCAATACCCTACACCCTTGTTGGGTGTGATTCAAACTACAAAATCATACAAGTTGTACAATAAATCAATTAGAAAGATTTTCATTAACAAAGATGTCAATTTTGAAAATGAATAGTCTATCTTAATGCGTTTCCTTCAACACAACAAAATACTAACCAACATCTCTTGAAGGCATAAAATCACATGGTGAGGCTTTGACACTAAACGAACAAGCAACAAATCAAAAAGGACATGCGGAGAACATAGTTGCACTTGAAACTTGAGACAATTCTCCCATACAAAGGGCAATGAAGGTTGTGAAAAAACTTATCAAGTTCTTTGATTACCATGTGAATGTTGTAAAGATATTCAAAGAACCAACAACCAACTTTCATGAAACTAATATGATATTGAGTTTACATCAAACAATCAATTTTTAAATGGATATTATTTTTAAATTCAAACTTGGAATCTTGTTGACCTTCATAAAAGTAAGGTGTGTATTTCTTCAATGTGGGTGCACAAATTCAAACAAAAGGTGGACAAAAATACAAATAGAATCAAAGCAAGGCTTGTGGTGAAGGGTTTTGAACAAACTAAGGTGATTCATTACACAAAGACATTTGCACCAATTGTGAATTGAAGATTGAAATTAAGGGTGAAAGCACACTAGGGGGGGCCAAAATTGTTGTCACATTGTATTGTTTTTTAATGGTCCCATGTTATTTCAACTATGTCGATATTATGAAGGATTTCCACAATGTTTTTGCATGTTATGGTAAGTCAAAACCCAAAGAAATCAAATGTTAAAGAAACAACATTTATTTGTTTATTATGATGTGATGTTAGAGTATATTTGTGCCAAAAATATCTACATCACAAATGTTGTACTAAAAAATGCAAACATATTCAAATAATTATTAAAATAATTTGCAATATATGTGATTCCATATGATTGGAATAAGTTTGGGAGCCATGTGAAAAGTTTGATAATTATCATAACACAAATGGGTGTTTTTCATGGTGATGACCATAATAAGTATGTGGTAAATTAAAATTTTGACAAACAATCATTTCAAATGGAAGATGACAAGATATGTGAAATGGGCCATTTTACAAATTTTCATTTCAACTATTTTCTGGTTGACTAATTTAAACCAAAATCTAATGCAATCTAAAAAACAAAAACAAGTTTTATTATACTACATATACCATAAATATACCCTTTATTCTTTGATTTTGATCTTTTAATTTTTTTCTTTTTTCAAACAATATTAAATAACATTAACTTTGTGGAAATCAAAATATAAAGGCCAAACACCAAAAGTGAAATCCAAATTAAATGCAACACATTTTGCAAGTGTATCTTTCATGCACACATCATGAAATTGCCCAAGTTGGTCCCCCATAATGTGCTTTCACCTTTAAATAAGACGAATTGTCACCTTGGTGACACACAAAGGATGATCAATTCTTCATTTGATGTAAAGATTGCATTTCTAAATGGAGAACTAAAAGAAGAAATGTACATGTCACAACTAAATGCCAAAGAAAGGGAAGAAACAAGGTAGCCATTTCTTAATGTTTTATATTGACTAAAATAAGTTCTTAACTAGGCTCAATACACTAAAATAAACTCATACCTTAAATCAAATTCGAAATGTGTAAGTTTTTACCTAGTAATTAAACTTGTTCATATCAAGATTGGCATTTCCACATGTCAAAAACACATTACATTCACAAGATGATAAAAGGTTTGGAATGGTTGATTATAATCCACATAGTGACATTCCAATGGTTGTAGGAACAAAATTGTTCATGAAATTGATTCTTTAGATGCAAATGTTGAAATATACCAACAAATGATGGATTGTTTAATCTATTTTATCAATACAATGTTCGATGTAGGTTATCATGCTAGAGGGTTAATAAGTCAATTTATGGCACATCCACAAAAAACCCACCTTGAAACATATTTTTAGATAGGTGAAAGGGATAGATGACCATTGTTAACGTTTATTCAAGGGGATGATAAAATTTCAAATGGTTATAATATGGAATCAAATTAGGTAGGGAACAATGAAACCTAAAGTGTATGCACCATCTAGGGATTCATTTTGAGCAAATACATCGTTCACAAGAATAACAAGCAAGTTTTTAATAAATGATCCATATAGATATGGTTTAAAATTTTAAGATTTCATTAGTGTAATCTTTGACTATTAAAGTTTCAGTCCCTTATGAAACCTCATAAAATTAAGTTAAAATCCATATTGAAAAATGTTGTTGTTAGCTAGCATGGTGAAATCATTTTGAAAATCCTAAAAGAAAAACCTATAAAGTCCATAAAAATAAAAGCCCATTTAATTATTTAATTATGTACCATTCAACATAAAATCATTTCAAAAGGACTTTTGAAAACAAGGTTCAATTTTGACCTTTCAAAAGTTCATAACTACCATTTGATTAAGGTTTCACAAAAAAATATTTTACATTTAATTTTATGATTTCAATCTTCAACCCATATTTAATCATTATAAACAATTTGGAGTGGAATTCAATATGAATTTTGTAATTTATCAACAATTTAGTCAATTGATTGGTTCATATTTTTTATTTCAAAAGTCCACTATTCATAATGAATGCACTCATTTAAAAAAATAATTGTGAAAATGTCTTCATAATCGAGTTGTTAATCTAGAATGAATCATTATTTAATTTATTTAAAATTAAATTACTCACCATAAACATTTAAACACAAAAAACCATGTAGAATTTGCTACTTCGACTCCAAAAATGAGTCACCATACCTTGCATTCACCCCCTAACATTCAAACTATAAGTTTTGTGCTAAAACTTGGAAGTAGCTCCATTTATTGAATGTCCAAGAAACAAAGCACAATAGCATTCTATTCAATTGAAAAATAGTACCAAACATTTATTGAAGGGCAAAGAAGATTACATGGGTATGAAATCTTTTAAATGAATTTGGAATTATAGATCACAAACCTACTATTCTATAATGTGATAACCAAAGTAGCATTAATATAGTTAAGAACCTATTTTTTCATGTTAGAACCAAGCGCATTGGCACCCATCATCATTACATTCAAGAATAAGTAGAATTCAATGAGATAGATCTTGTACAAGTACCCACAATGGATCAAGTGGTCAACATTTTGACAAAACCACAAGTGGCAAAACAAGATTTTGTAAGCTAGAGCATCTCCAACACATAATGATAAAGACCTTTTAAAAAAAAATCTTGCTACTCTTTCAAAAAACAACCAAAACTATATATTGTGGTCATTTTACCACTTTTAAACACCTTTTCTTGCTATGAGTTTAGTTAATTAAAATTAGTGGTCCATATGTAACTTAGGTGTAAATGGTTTTTCATTGTTTGAAGTAAATATTTTTGATGTTTGTGAGTGAGGACACTAAGCACTAAACACCAACTTATTTTAATGTAAAGGTGTAGTTTACCAATGTGGCATGGATTTGTTATTTGATCAAACTTAAAATTTTCTTCCCTTTTGACCTAATTGTCAAGAGGCTAAAAAACTTAATTTTTTCTTTGTCTATGATGTTAAAGGAGTTTCATTTCGCTGTTCTCTTTATTTTATATTATTTTGATTGGAATTATTATCCTTCTTTTTTTTAGTTTTAAAGAAAACCTTGTGTTAAAATTCAACTTCTAGAAAACAAATTATCAACCTATGGTCACATGACTCTTATAACTCAATGAAGTTCACTACAATCAAGTCTCAAAAACATAGAAAAGGTAAAGGGATTGTGCGATTTTTCTTTTGAAAGGGTGACTAATTGTGGGATTAAAATGTGCATTCAACCTTAGAAATCATTGAAATTTTGGGTCTCTAAAAATGTTCTTTGGAAATACAATTTTGTCATTGACATGTTAATGAAACTATAAAATTTTGAGGACATAGAAGACGTCTTGAAGTCAAGTTTTTCTGTTATTTAACTACCCTCATATAAACAATTAATTATAGTAACTTACAATAATTTCTAGGAGGGTGATGTGTTTGGCCAAGTCGTTCCCATGTTGCTTTGGATCTTTGTTCTCTTGCTTGTTGTTGAACTATGCTTGCTATAGTTTAGTTGTGTTTTTTTCCTTGTAAAGTATATAATCTTGATCTTCTCAAGCAATGAAACTTAGGCTAAAGTTTGCTAAGTCAACATATATGTTACTTTCTATGTTGGTATGTTATAAATGTCCTCATTTCAAGCCATAACATAAAAAGCCATATTTTGACCCCAAGCATAAAATGATCACTAGGTTTTGATGACTTGTGAAAATGGTTTCCATGTTAAAGAAATCAATGGAATATGTTTACATCCTACCCATAGGCTATCAAACATTTGTGTATCACTAAATGATCATGATTGGATTTTATTATCATCTAATAAAATGATTTCCATGGTGAAATCATGGAACAAGGTGCCCCATGTGAAGACCATGATGATTTTCTTAGGATTTTTGATACATTAGTGATTATCTTATTATAACTATAGATAGAAACATGGTAGCTTCTTGTCCATGTATTTTGAAAAAAAAATTTCATCCTTGCTATGTTTAGACATGCACAACAACTTTCAATTGAAAAAATATTTAATGTATAAACAAATTTTTAATGTATCAAAAAAACATGTGGCAAATAACAATTGGTTATAATTGAAAAGTGATAGGAAATGTAGATTGGGTGTCAAATTTTGATATGCAACCATCAATTTGTCATGTGTTAAAAAATAGTCATACATGGAATGTGTTGGTCACACAACATTTGAGTAATGTCCTGCTATTATCTTTGAATAACCACAGACATGGAAACATGCCAATGTTTTATCCATGTATTTTGAAAAAACTTTCCCACCTTTGCCATGTTTAAACATGCACAACAACTTTCAATCAAAAAGTTATTTAATGTATCAAAAAAATGTGATAAATTATAATTAAAACCTTATGGTTGAAAAGTGGCAAGAAGTGTGTAGACTCAGTGTTAAATTTTGATATGTAACTATCTATTTGTTGCGTGTCCAAAAAATGATGATACACAAAGGTCCAAATGACATCTAACAAACCAATGTCTTTATTTTGCATTTAGGAATATGTCCTTTTCGGGGTCCTTTTGCCAAAAAAACATGTTTTCATAAAGAGGAATTTTCAAATGAAATATTTTGAAACTTTTTATTTATTTTATTTATAGCTACTACAATATGTCATATGTTTTTTTACAATCAAATTTGAATAAACACAAAAGTGCATAAATTTTGCCAAGTTTTGTGTATCATCTTGAAAAATTGTCATAATTTCAAATCATACCAAACCATGCTAACATTTTCAGGTTTAATTTTTTATCTTACAAGCTACAACTTTTCTTTAAACAACATGTACATTGCATCACATTTACATGTTGTAAAGGCCTCATGAATTTTTTTTAAACCTTCAATTTTGATAAACACAAAATTGAAAAAATATGAAAATTTAAGTGTTTTTTAGATGTGTCTAATAGTAACCTATTACTATAAAAAAATTGAGGATGAAATAAATTATATTATGAAAATTAAAGGGCCCTTTACAAAAGTAGCCTTTATAAAAGTAACGTTATTAAATGAAGTTGTTAAACATTCATTGTTCAAACCAAACTTTGATATTGAAAATTTGTTTGACTCATTTAAAAAATTTCAATATTCATATTATTCAATAAGCACAACTTTCTATGATTCATATGTCATTAAAGTGGCATCATATAAACAAATGTAACAAGAATTGCAAAAAGTTTAACATTTTGACATCAATTTTGGCTCGTTTGAGCTCATCCGCACCCCAAAGTGTATGACTTGTGCATCACATGAGTAGTGTATTGATATTTGTTGATAAATTAATATTGTTCTATAATAACCATAAACTTAAAAAGGTAACAATCTCTTGTCCATGTAATTTTGAAAACCCCTTGCCCTTGCCTACAAAATACATGTGTACCATGGGATTTATAATGATAACACAATAAAATGCATGATAACATGATGCATCAATACATTGCAATTTTGATACACTACAAAATAAAACGAAACTTATCAATATTGCTTATAATATTTATCATTAGGTGAAAAATATTTGTATTTAACAATTTCATTGTTTTTATTCATGTGCACATATTTTCAAATTGGGATAGGATGCCCATTGACTTCAACAAGTACAAATATAAGCAATTGGTAAGCACTTGCCATCAAAGCCTACTGACCATTTTGTGTTGGGGGGCCAACCTTCCAGCATTGAGCTTGACTTGGAGGTGTCAATGACTTGTCAGGTCAGTTGTTGTGCTTCCAAAAGAAAAAAAAAGGCATAAGTTCTGTTGTAATTATCCCTGCAATTGTTATTGTGTAATATTTGTTTAGACTCTAAATTGTGAAACTCAGATATAGAATCAGGTGGCAGACAAAGAAGAATTTGTTCATCTCCAATTTCAAAGAGACCGGTTCCTCAACCTAATTAGCTATTGGAATCTTTTTCGTATTGGCTTAGATGAGAGCCTCTTCATGGGCTTGGCAATGCCAGACACCAACAATAATATGTTGATGCCTAAAAACTCTTATGCATTGGGGTGAAACATGGGTATCTTTTAGCATATTTTTTACCAAACTAACATTTGATAATAGGGGTACCA
>Ga0116228_10001243_pt1 | contig 20984 bp, 20 predicted proteins | sample S1TSphfallax_2_FD_89694 | JGI IMG/M metagenome (GOLD analysis project Ga0116228, IMG submission 89694) | Host-associated microbial communities from peat moss isolated from Minnesota, USA - S1T2_Fc - Sphagnum fallax MG | ecosystem: Host-associated > Plants > Peat moss > Unclassified | place...
ATTTTCCTCCTCGTCCTCTTCCTCTTCTTTTCTCACAGAGTATCTCTATTTGTCTCCACTCCGAATGCTCAAGAAACCGGAGCTTCGGTCGTGTTCAAGCTGTACCGGAAGAATATCAGGCACTCTCACGGGGAATCGGGGTCGAGAATGGAAGAAACGGAATCGTCAGGTTGCCATTGGATATCAAAGAGAAACCGCCTTTGCCTACATCACAATTACTTTCTTGGAGCTTGCGAGGTGGCCGACAAAAGAAACAGCACGTGTATGGATTCTCTCTAACCTATCCATCCACCAATGCCACTCACCATTGCATCATGACCCAGGCTTGAATTGTGTGACAGAACAATGCAAAAAAACAAAAGCAAAAAATGCAGATGTAGTTGGAAAAAATGTGCAGTAGGAAGAAGATCAATGCTGATACAGAATTCAGATCACCCTTGATTTCAATTGATTTCAAGATTTCTGCTTTGTCGCCTGTATAGTTGCAACAATGCAGCTAGATGGGAGTACTGAAAGCTGCATTGTTGTGGCAACACTATAGTGACAACTACTACATCAAGATGGCTATGGGAGTTCCACCCTAAGTGTTTTTCTTGGATATTGATACTGGAAGCAGCTTGACATGGGTGCAAAGTGATCACATCAATGGCTCAATGCGGTTGGTGAGCAAGCTCTTTGATCTGGATCTTCTTGCTCTTCATTTTTAACCTAATGAGCTCAGCCTTTGCTTTGTTACTTTTGATTCTTCAGAATCCAGATCTGGGGATTGTTGTGTTGTGAACTTCTCTTGAGGAAGTATTATATCTGTTTTTGTAGAGATTTCTCTGCCACTCTCGTAGATATGTAAGACTTCTCTTGAGCATTGAAGATCTGACATTCTGGATCTAAGCAGGCAACACGGGATTTGTTTAAAATCAAGCCAGTGGGAGCAATCTTGGATTGTCGGCTGCCTCTTTGTTCACAGTACCAGATAGTTGAAGAAGAATGTGATGCACAAAGTAACTATTGGTGTTTTATGACTGTGGTGTACCTTGATAAGTCACAGTTTGAAGGTGTTGTAGTGAAGGATATGATCAGCCTGAACTTTGGTGATGGTAGTATCATTCTTACTTCTGATGGAGATGAAGATCCCTTTTTTGTCCCTGTGGTTTTTGGGTGAGTTTGGCCAGGCTCTGCATGCTTGAACCAGTAATTTAGCCTTCCATGCATCCATGCATTCTAGGTGGGTTTGGAAATGGTTTCCTATATGCTATAGATTCTTCAATTCTCTTTGGAAGCTTGAAGCCCTATTATTAACCTTGGTTTGGATCATGTTCTTATGTGCCTGGCATGCGATTTTTCTTCTAATGTAGGTCATGGTTCGGTGCAGATGTTCATATGAAAGTGTGGGGGACATAAAAGTTGACAATCCAAGCAAATCTGCAACAGACGGCTTGATGGGCTTAAGCAACTCAAAGATCACATTTTCTGCACAGCTGAAAAATGTGATTGACAACAATGTTGTGGGAATATGCATGGCCACTGATGATGAGATTGATGATGATGCATCAGGGTATCTCTTTTTCGGGAATGCCATTTCCACACTTGAATTGCAATGGACAAATATGAACTTTTTCCCCACTGCATATGAACCTAACCTTCACCCAAGCTAATCCTAATCCAGAATGTTTTTAGCTAAAACGAAGAGCTTGAATTGTTGGGTAAGGATTTTCTATGACATTTGGATTCTCCCTAAGAGAGCTGTTGTGTTCTTTCAAACAACCAGGCAGGAAATTGATAATAGTGGTGGATTGGCAGTTTTTAGATAATGTGAGATGTGTGCCTGGTATATGAGTTGAGTATCAGGGACATGCAATTTGCTTTCAAAACATTACCTCACTTTTTTACTTAAGATTCAAGTAGCTTATTGTACAAACAATTTCATAGAAATATTCTCATACTGATGAAAAATAAGATCTTTGTGGAGCAAGAAACCCATCTTCAAAGTGTCAAGTCTTGAAACCATAGTAAGTTGATTGTTACTGAAGTTAAGATCATGTAATTGAAAGTTGTATTTTTTATCAGAGGGATGGTATCAGTCCCATGATAAAGTTAATTAAATGATTTTGAATGGAAGGAGTTCACCTTAAAGATGGGGTACTATCATCACATGTAGGTGGAATGGTGTGTTTACATTGTTCAGTACTGTTTGGTATGGAGAGAAGAAAATTTCATGTCAACCAGGTGACGAGGATGGAGCTCTGAAAATGATACTTGACACTGGCAGTGATTTCTCATATTTTCAGGAATGCTTATATTGGACACTGGAACCATTGGTGATTTTGATGAACTCAAATCTTGTATAGCTGCTGAGAAATGTCTTGCACATCCTTGCTTAGTGTATCATGTCTTCCATATGCCAGGGTTTTCAAGGGAATCTTGAGTTACATGGTTTGGAGTTTTTGTTTGGGCTGCAATATTATGCAGGGAAATCTGCATAATCAATCGCTGTGAAATGGATCTCAATGTAAACCTTATTCAGAGGCAACAGAGCTTTGATTCATTTGATTTGTTGGGTGTGTAGGGAAGCAGTTGAGAGATGATGCTATCAAAAGTGGCTACAATGAACTAATTCCTGAAGCATTTTCTCCTGTACCTGGTGGTCCAGAAGAGCTACCAGACATGTGTTGGACACATGCTAATGAAGCTAAAATTAGTGAGGGGTAAGTGTGCCTACCTATAGCCAGTTGATTCAGAACATTTTGAATTTATAAGGGTTGTGAGTTCTCAATTTGTCCTTGGAATCAATTTGCATGGTTGTAAAACACAGAAGTTTGCCAAAAATTATGCAAAGACTAAGGGTCTTCAAGGTGGCAAACTTTGTGCTTTTACCCTTCAGGCGACATGTGTTCATATGTGCATACAAGTTTGATTCTAGGGGGACAATTTGTGCTGCTCTGGTTTCCCTTCCAAAAGCTGGGTTCTGCCAGGAACCTGATTTTGTAAAATACAGAACTGGGTGATTAATGAAGTTTCAGACATCAATCTTGTGATGGCTTTGAGTTTGTTCCTTTGATATTGCATCCTGATGTGTAATTCTTGGTATGGCTTGTCCACAGTTCTCAGGGTCTGTCCTTGGACTTCAAATCTCTAGTTTTCCTGTTCGAAGGAGCAGTATTTTGCCTATCCTGTAAGTGGAGTTCAGATCACCAACAGGGCTTATCACCCTTAAAACATGATATGCTAATTACATCACGTGTTTGTTTTGTGCAGTGACCTGTTTGAGAGTTTATACAAAGAATTGGTTCAAAAACACAAGTTGAAGTGTCCACTCCAGAAATTTGTGTAAACAGAGAGAACCTGCATTTTTATGTTACCCATGTTAAAAGTTTGAGATAGAAATTCTTGTGAAGCTGTGCTGTCTGAAAGACTGCTTAGACAGTAGAGGAAGTTTGGATCAGAGCCAAGAATAACAGAAAATTCTGTCTGGATTCTGGATTTCTTATGAACATATCATCAAATTGGTTGAATGGGGTATAGGTGGCAACACAGTCTCAAAAATAACACTGGGTGTGGTGGTGATCAATCAGGATGAAGGCACTAAAAGAATGTGCATGACAATCTTTCCTGTGAGGGAGGGTCACAGCATCTTGGGTGGTATGTCCTTGTATTTCTCTCCAAGCTCTGTTTGACAATCTGCCCTGAGAGGAAGAGATAATGGGTGGTTTGTTCTGGTATCTCTCCCCAAGCTCTGCTTCACAATCATTCCTGTGAGGAAGAGTTAAATCCACTGGTATGTTCTTATATAACTCTCTCTGGGCTCTGCTTGACAATCTTTCATGAGAATGAGTTTACAACAGGTTGAATTGAGTCTATGGTCTAGTATCTCTGTCCAAGCTCTCTTTGATGATCTTGCCTGACAGGAAAAGTTACAACACTAGGGTGGTATGGAGGGCCAAAGATTGAGATTTCCAGACAAAATGAACAAGAGTACAGTTTGCAGCAAACTTCATTTGTATCAAGGCAAATAACTTTTCAACATCTTTATGTTTTGTGTGTGTGTGGCAGCATTGGCAATGAAGGGAAAGCTATTTGTGTTTGATTATGACACTAGACAAGTTGGATGGGAGACAAGCACATGCAAGATCAGCAATCTGTTACAGCGGACAACAAGCAAGAAAAGGAGAATGATCAAACTAGGAACAATTTAGATTTGGCTTCCATGGAACTAGAAAACTAGAAACAGTTTCTGTGGGCAACTCTGACAGAAAGCAGGATTAGATGAAACTTCATTTTTCAGATTGTAGATTGCAGAGATTGCAAGTCTCTCGAAGAAAGATTGAAATGTATTTAGCATCTGTATAAGTTTTGCAGCAGGAATTTAGGCCTACAGGTGTTTCTGAGGTCATTGTCATCATCTTCTTCAAAACTTACTGGTCTTCCTGAGGGGTTCATCATCCATCTTCTTCAACTCAACTAGTGAAAACCTATTGTGATGTACACTTTTTCATCTGTACTTACACCCAAAAATCAAATGTCTAGCTAGACCTTATAAATACCATTTTCATCAAATAAATACTACACTAATAAAATAGATTATAAAAACAACATATCTATATCAATGTAGGTCTTGGGTGGCTATCTAAAGACCAATTCTAGCCAATTCTAGCCAATAATCATCTCACTATGGTATAAGCATGCAAGTTATTGGTTACAATCAAAAGGAAAAGAAATTTTACTATACAACGTTGACAGTGTTGAATTATCCAGGAGAAACACATGCATATTGGTTACCTATATGGTTTAGTGAAACCAAAAAAATACTCTTATGGGACATTGGGTTCACATCACAATGGCAAGTGTCACTTAGAAACAAAATTCACACTAATATCAAATACATGTGGTAAAGTTTTAAAGTGACTAAAAATTTGCTATCAATTTTAAATATTTTCTTTGTTAAAAAAGCATGTAAATCTCTCATTCATATATATGTACATGCTGATTCCCAGTAGGAACCACTCCTAGTCTATGAATTGTTCTAGAGTCCTTATGTGTTTAATGACCCACCTAGCTACCCAAGCCTAGTTTGTAAATTTTTGAACTCAGAAGATAAATAAGAGATTTCTTTAATAGATTTTTTGCTTTTTTAGAAAATAGCCAAATTTCCCCCAGAAATGCTTTCTTTTAGGAAAATGTCACCAAAATTTCACAAAATTTTAATTTTGGGATGGTTTTTGCTAATTATTGCTAATGAGTGTGTGTGTGTGTGTGTGTCATTATGTTTATGGGTGCTTATATGTGTGTGTGTACCTACCATTGTTTCCGTCTGTCTATGTGTGTATATGTGCTTCCATGTGTGTGTGTTTCTTTATATGTGTGTCTTTGTGTCTATTTGCACACTTATCTGCACATATCCATTAGAACATACAATCATTGCAATTCAAACAATGTATACAACTCTTCAATCCATCATTATATCTCTCTATCATCTTTTTAAATATTTTTTGTCTATCCAATTTTCTACAATAGATCACCCATGTGTCTTCAACATCTAAGGAAAGGACTAAAGATCACAACATCGTCAATATGGCAACAAAATTGTCATAAGTTTACAATGTTTTCTATCCATTGTTTAGAGCACCTAGTAGTTGTTGGGCCTTTATTAGTCAACATTGTTAATAACAGTTGATGGTCGTTAAGTGTTTTTTCATGCATATTGATGAGAGCATTTGGTGGCCATAAAATGTTTTTTTATTGATATTGCTAAAAGCATTTAGCAAGCACCAAACCTTTCAATGTCAATATTGTTGAAAACATTTGGTGGCCACTAGGCATTTTTTAGTCCATGTTGTTGAGAATGCTTACCAATAGTTAGGCACTTTTTAATTCATCTTGGTCCATCAATTGGTCTTTGATGGACTCAATTGCGAATCCAAAAGTGAAGACAACGAAAGGAGAAGGAGTTGGGGTGCGCTCTTTGGTTCGTAACACTTCGGGGTAGAGGGGCATGCTAAAGCTCCAAGATGAAGACTAAGAAGATTGACAAGCAAGTCAATTACTCATACAAACTTGCACAAACCAAACAACAAGTTGATTAGTGCGTAGCTAAAACACTTTTGGTGCACAAACGAGTGACAAGCAAACACAGATTCATAAGACTCACCACGGCCCGGATTTGGGGGAAGCCACCACCTTCCCCCTTATAGTATTCTCTATGCATGGCCATGGGGCCAGCACCCAAATGTCATTTTGCACCAAAATTCTCAAAATTGAGACTCATGCAACTTTGGAGGCCCATAACCTTGTGTATAGACCTCTGATTGAAGTGAGGTCTGAAGCAAAGTTGTAGCCCTCATCAATACGTTTCCAACGATATGTGGCACAACACCTGCATGCAACTAAATCAAAATGATTGCCGACTTTTAGTGGTCGAAAGTCAAACTGGCAATTTGACTCCCGACCCTTTTTTTTGCCATAACTTTGTGTTTGAAAATTTGGGAATCCATCAAGATCTCCAACTCCCAAAATGGGAGTTCGCTTGGGAATGTGGAAGTTCATTCCCTCACACTCTCCCACATTCTTGGGAACATGAAATGTGACTTTCGAACTTCACTCATGGCCCACACCTTTGCAAGCCCTTGCTTTGGTCATGAGCCCAAGGCTAGGGTTGCAATAATGGCGACCACCAAACATTTTTCAATTCATCTTACTAAGAATGCTTGGAGTTGCTAAACATTTTTTTGTCCATATTCTTAAGAACACTTAGTCGTCGCTAAACACTTTCTAGTTGATATTCTTGAAAGTGCCTAATGACTACCAAATGTTTCTCATTCCATGTGCACAATTATGATCAAGGTTAGCTATGATTACTAAACATTGCTAAAAAGAAAAATCATTTGACATGTAAGTACACCACTGATGAGGAATGTAATCAATGAATATTATAGCTTGAACCAAATTATCTTAAAGTTGAGCTCGAAATATGGGGGTTCACATCTAGCACATCTTGGGTGGTCAAGTTTTTGACAAAGCCAAAAATAACAATAAAGTTCCACTTCATCAAGACCATGGGAACTAGGAATCTATTAGGAAAATGCCCATCTACTGAATGAAGGTTTGGGCTCACAAGTTGGGCAAGGTCACATTGATGTTAAAAAACTCGTGTAAAGAGCAAGTAGTAGGCCTTATTTATCCAATAACCAAAATAAACAATGAGCCCACCCCAATGAGTGTTGAGAAAAAAATTTGGGTGAATGATCTCAAGGATAAATCCGCCCAAGATGTTGTTGACCATTGGAACGAGTTCTACGAGTTCATTGAAATTGAAAAGGGCAAATATGTACAAGATTCCCAAAGAGGCTTCAAATGCACACTCACAAATTTCAAGGGTTCTAATGGGCTATAACCAACCAAAAAAACAATAGAAAGAAGAAAAAAAATAGAAGAATTAGAAGATTTTGATGAAGCTAATAATCATAAAGGAAGAAAATGGATTTGATGTTGTGAAGTGTTGATTCATCGATGACACACTAGGTGACAAATATTTGGGATGCTTCCCATTGGGACATGGCCCACTTTTGCATGTTATGGTTGATGTCCACCGATTCAAAAAAGCAACCCCAAACATTATATACCAACCCTTTTCAAATATCCATAATGACGAGATTAAAAAAAAATTCAAACAATATAACAAACTTGACACTAAAATACCAATTTTTGCAATTCTTGAAAACCCCAACAATCCAAACCATATTCTTCCATGGCATCTAAAAAAGTGGGAGGATATTCAGAACAATCAATTTTCAATTGTTGGAGGGTAACACACAACTATTGCAACAAAGATGCCTTCACTTATAACCTTTTTTTCATGAATATTATAAATTCGTCTACAAATAGAATTATATTCTTTTTATTTATTCACATAAAAAAAATATCATTTCTTGTTTCAATAAGAACTAGTCAAGAACCCCATACAAGGCACCGTGTTTGAAAGTTTTATGACAAGTTCCAAATCGTCGTCATATGGGACACAAACTTTGTGAAGATATGTAACCCCTTGAAGTTATGCTTGAAGTTATTTTATTGTTACTTTATGAAATTCATTTGTTCATCTAATTGGTACTTGTATAGCTTCCACAAAAATTTGAGGAGATACTCAAGCCAATGTTAAACATAAAATCAACAAAGGAATGCATGAACATCTTGCTATTGACAAATGTGATGTTATAGATAAAATGTGTTCCTTAAATGGGAGAGGTGCAACATCTTTGATGGATTTGGCAATGTACTAGCATGTCTACCAACATTGTTTGGCAAATCCATTTTCAATTGCTTGGTCAACCTAAAAGAAAAGCAACTCAAAAAGTTGGCGAAAGGGTTCCATGTTATAACAATAACATTTTGAGAACATTCAATGAATAGAGGGGAAAGTAGACTTTAAATCCATGTACAAATACACAAGGCTTTTGAAATAGAAGGTTGTGATCCGAAATGAAATCATGATTCATTTCAAACAATGATGTTGACAAGTGAATATTAAGTAATGAGTAATGAATGGGTGAGCAGGCTCAAGTGAACAACTAGTAATCTTTATGCCACATCATCAAATAATTCCAAAATATTCCCTTGCCACATGGTTGCCCTTTTTGTGACATGGAAAAAAACAATTTGCTAATGCAAAAAATATTTTGCCATGTGGACAAGGGTTCAACTTCAAAACACACAAATTACTTTCTTTTGGAAATATTTATTTGCTAAAACGGTGGTTTAGAATTGTACCCATAAACATAGGGGTCTTTTAAAAATTGGAAATCACCTTTAAAAAATCTCCAAAACAAAAATGATTAGCCCATCCAAGGATGATAAAAATATTCCAAAAATGATATTCATTACACCATGAAATTATTTTTTCCCACATCATTGTTGGAAATTTTCCACCAACATTAGCGTATTGGATTGTGAATAGTAAAAATGAAATAGGCACTCCAAAACTTGACACAAATCCAACTTTATTATAATATCATTAGCTCTCAAATGCTTTAGCACATGCCAATGGCCGTTGAACCTTGTCCCAACTCCATTTGGGATAATGAATGAAATCTTCAAATTACCCACAATACATTATGTTTTATAGGATATGATACATGTGTTTAAATTGCACCCATGTTCCACACCCACCCAAAGAAGATGTTGACATGATAACAAAATATATGCAAGAGCGACATGGGTAATTTCCAAATGTCACATCAAAACACTTATGGCTAAAAAGTATGCTATAAATTTGTCTATACCTAGGGGGTTAGACATCTATAGGGGGCAAACTAGTAAAAGGAGTGAACAATTTACTAACCTCCCACTTGTTGGTGTGTTGGTGTGTTGTTGTGTTAATTTAAACATTAAAGGCCTTCTCACCTTATTACCATAATAGATGTGGGCCAATTGCTTGCATTTGTAGGTCTAAATACATTTAGTGTGTAGGTTGAAAGAACTTGGATATTGCTAGAAGTGGAAAGATCACCTCTAAATAAACTCTGAGGGTTGTTCCTATGTTTAAAGTCAAACAAAAACCTAGCATCTTCCAGAGATGATACCTCTTTTTGAGTAAGGTTGATACCATGTTGAACAAGCCATATAGTTGCAAGAATGTTATTTTGTGAGTATGTGAATGCAAATGTGAGCAAAAAAAAAATTTCCAAAGCATATTCTCCACACATCATCAAAATATTCCTTGATAAATCCATCAACTGTGGTAGAATTTTTTTGACAAAATCATACATGGCAAAATATTTTCTGACACAATCCTATGTGGCAAAATATTTTATGACAAAATAGAATTTTGTGAGGCCTAATCTTGGAATAGTGAAATAATCTACCACATGGACATTCAACAACAATCTAAATATAGAATTCTACAAAGGTTTGTGCCCCATATGTTGAAGCACATAAAGGTTTTTGGCAGAACACTTAACAAATCTTACCTTTTAGAGTTCCAAAGAACGCATATATAGTAGCCATTTAGTCCTTGGAACTCCAAAGGACACATAGACAATAGCCATTTAGTCCTTGAACCCCAAAGGACATATATACAATAGCCATTCAATCCATGGAACACCAAAGGAAGCCTATAAAACAACCATATAACGATTGCATTGTCATTACATTTCCAACAAATTTCTAATTATATTTTTTCGCTCTCTACTATTTGCTTACATTTTTAATATCATCATTATCCAGTTGCATTTGGTATACCTTTAATATAATATTATATTCCTATAACCTCAACTAAATATTTGTATCCTCCCACCCAATATTATTAATTCGCATACTTAATTGCCTTACTCAGTATTACTATTTCAATTGATTTTCTCCCAAACAATGACAACCATATCATTGATTATTGGCAAGTTACCACCCACAATTCAATGCATGATTGAAAACCCATTATTGCATTCAATTTTGGACAATTTCCGAACAAATAAAACAACCATGGTAAATTCCTCAAGATGACAATTGATTTGACCTTTTACGCGGATTATTAAAGATCAAAAAATGGGGCATTCTACAAAAAAACAAAGTGGATAACACAGATGAATGGGCTGCCTAGTAGTGGGCAAATGCAAAGATTAAAGAATAAAATCCATATGTTGCCAAGAAAAGGCCAAGGCCAAACCCTCAATTAATATAATAAGAAATAGAAAACTATCATTGGGCGACGTTCAAACATGTGATAGAATTTTTGAAACAATGCATAAGCCTAAAAACCCCACTCCTAGAACATTACTTTACTAATGTTCTAAACAACTTATCAACAGAATATTTGGTCACCTTTTTTGAATTATTAACAAGAGAAATTGCAAAACCCCAATGAAAACTTATGCAACTCTAGGCAGGTGGGCTTGGGTCCCACAACATGAAAAAAGCAAAGTCCTCCAACCACATGTGAATTGGCAGATGATTGGACTACCACCAAAACCACAAGAAGTGTGGGATAGTTGAAAAAAATGACATTTGAACCCCGAACAATAAAATAGTGTTTATTCAATCACATTGTGCAATACGTACAATATTATGCATTGTCTAGATGTAAAAATTAGAAGTAATCAATGGAAAAAGGAATGAAATAAAATGGATTCAATTGTAATTATGGATAAAAAATGTTTTTTTTTTGTAACAATTATAACAAACCTAGAGGGACATATATGAAGAAAGAAGTATGAGCAAATAAGACCTAAATGAATACTACAATTGAGAAGCAAAACTTAAGCAATAATGGATGAAAGGTTCTACATATGCATATGCAATTGGTACTTCTCACACTAAGAAGAAAGTAAATGTGTTCAAAATTAAAGATCTAGAAACCATAATGCGTTACATTGGCATCCAAATTCAAAAGGATGAATTAGTGCTAAGTCACACATTCTAAAACACCATGCATTAATTAGAGATCAATAAGGAAATATTTGTTATGACTCTTGACATAAATAATCATTGATCAAATAATAGAACATCAGTAATTAATTGCCATAAATGTTCACATTCCACACACTAAGAAGGATGTTACAAAATGATAAATGCAAACCGGACATGAACCTCTTCAATAATTGTATGCAATGAAAAAGAGGCATGGTGGATTGAAAAAAATTCATTACAAATGTAGGTTTGGAACTATGAAAATGTTTGCTAGAAGTTTTGGAGACTTAGATATGTATTTAGCATTGGATATGTATCCAACAACAGATATAAGATAGATGATAACAATAGATGTAGACTATAATGCTAGAGTGGGATATTGGGCATCAAGAAATAATGTGCAGGAATACAAAGTCTATGCCACAATGAATACAAATGTTCGAACCAAATTTTGTGAACAACTTGTGACAAGCTTTTGGGGATAATATGTGGCCAACTAAACCAACAAACCACAACTACATGACCCATTTATTATGCCAAGTAAAATATCTTCCGGGGATGAATAAAGAAAAACAATATTCATTGGTAGAAACTTCACCCAAGAAATGGCTAAAAAATGAAAATGATTTAAATGACGATGAATATGAGTTGCCTATTCTAAAATACGATGCAAGTTAAGATGCACTAGTAGAACACAAAGAAGGAACCCCAATGGATGAAGAGGAAGCGCCAAAAACACCATCACAATTGGGATTTGAAAAAGGAGAACTTGATTCAAAAAGCATGGATGAATAATATTGTGGGTCAAGCAACCAAGTCACTATCAAGTCATGGCATTGAAAGGAATGGGGGTCACCATCATATGTCCATGATCACAGGCACACATATAAATGAGGATCGCTAGCAAAATTGTAAGTATCCCATTTTTTGTAAAAATTTGAAAATGTTCAAGACACAACATGTGACATTGTTGAGAAGTAGAAACTACAATTGATTGAAGTTGTTTCGCGGGTATTGACTTTTAGTCAGTGGAAATAATTAACGCAAGAGTCTAAGGAATATATTTGTGTAGATGCTTGTATCAAGAAGTATTACACTCTTCCAAAAACGCCAAAAATAGAAAGTGAAGGTGGTGTGGATATTAGTGAAGTGAAAATGAAACAAGTTGGAAACATTTTGGAATTGACTTATGCAATCATAGAGAAGATCAAAGTGGAAATATGAAAGCTAAATATAATAATGATGGGCAAAAAATGCAATAGTACAAAGTAATTTCCATCCATTGTTGAATTGTTTGAAAGTGAAAGCAATGTGGAAGAGTGCAATTTGTTCCTTGAGGATTACAATGAATATAATGCAACAATGAGATTGATTTAAGATGTGAGATCAACTGAAAGAAAAAAATTGCAATTTGATGAGAAGATGCTAAGAAAAAGTTACATATTGTTTCAGTGTAATTTTTCATTCCAAATTTTACAATGCATGGAATTGTTCTATAAATAGCATAGTCTAAAGAAAATTTCACTGAACTTTTTTCGTTGCAGCAAATAAGTGGGGTCTAGTCGAAAGTCCAATCTAAAGTCAAGTCCAAAGTATGGTGATGCCATCATTATTCTAAACAATAAGGAAGGTGATAGAATTGTCGTAATAAAGAGGATTCTAAAAAGAATGAACATGCAATGGATTAAGAATGATAATGCTTGATTTTTTACTAATGCAAGATGTGTAAAGTTGTGTAAGTATGTGTTGCATATTTTTCATGAAGATACATAAAATGACATACACAATTGAGTAAGAGTAATTTTAAATAATTTTTAAGGATCAACTACATTCAACAAAAGAATGCATGTATAAGTATTGGTTAGTGTTGACTAGAAGGTTGAGCTTTAATTGGATTTTGTAATGCACACAATTTACTTAATTCCAATGGATAGGAACTTACGAAACACCATGAATATATCAATATTTGCAATGTTATTTGACATTGAAAGTTTTGAACATTAGAGCCTAATAAATAAGTTTATGGATATAGTTGCATAACAGACTACCTTTAATGTCATAGTTGAAACAACACAATGCCCATTGAAAGAAAGATATCTCAAACAATGGATGAAAGGATGTAATCATGAAATAACTATATCCTCTTAGTGTGCATAAACAAAGGTTGAATGTGAGTTCACCCACAAAAAAATGATGACAATGAATAAGGCTAGTGGTTTGCAAGCAGATGTAATTAGTTAAAATAAAATAAAACAAAGAAAAGGTCTCAAGAATAATTAAAACTAAGTTATAAGAGAACAAAAGATTAGACAAGTTATTTTCTAAAAGAAATCTTTTCATTCAATTGAACAAAAAATAGGATCAACATGTCCAAAAGAAGATGGAACATGGCTATTGTAGTCGGTTGAGATTATGGCACCTCAATGGAAACATCAAATTCACGATACAAAGGCCATAATGAGACAACGCCCACCATTGCACCATGAAGGATGAATGGTGAATGGACAAGAAATGACTTTTTGTTGGGTTCCATTCTCTAGATAATCATGGTGGTTGGTTCAATTGTTTCTTTAAGCAAGTTGTTAGTTGGAGGGTAATTGCTACCAACCTTAAGGGGGGAATTGCAATGGCCTCAATTTTTTTGATAAAACATTGAAAATAGAATTCAATTTTTTGAAAGAATGTCAAGACAAATCAAATTGGGCCTAATGGATATGAATTATTTCGTAAAATAGTGTGGGAACTTATAGCATTTTATGTGAGATATGAATTAAATAAATGATTTGAAAGTTTTTAAATAAACAATTTGAATGTTTGTAAAAAACCAATGATGACACCACCATTTCATTGTTCGATGAAATGATTTCAAAAAACCATTACACTATCCCCTATAGTTGGCACCGACCATAGGGGGGAGAGGGTTTGAATAACCTTTTTATAACTCACTCTTTCTATTATAATTTTTACCCTAGTTTAAATGATGAAAAAACAAATGTGGCATAGTGGGGGACATAGATTATTTTTGATAACTAAACAACCAACAAAATAAACAAAAAATATATATTTTTAAAAAAATTCAATGATGATACAATAAATTTTGCCTTAATTAATTGCCCAAGTATGTCTTCCATGAAAACCTAACTTATGCATCCCATATATTTGGATTTAATTGAGAAATTATTCTCAATTAATGATTTAATATGTTGAAGACTCAAATGTGGGGGTGGATAATGCAAGAATAATTGTCCATTTAGAGATATCCAAATAAGTTTTCATTTAGAATGAGCCCACAAATATCTCCGCATTCATTACTTCAATATAAGGTTATTTAAAAGAACATATTTCTTAAAATTGTTCAAATATAAGTTCAATTAATTGAAATGTGGCAATTATTAAAGTTATGGATTTGCCATTGAATAATAATTGTTCGTGATATTTGAAGATTATAGAGATATATGCAATAGTAGAGATAAAAGTTTTTGATAACCATAAAGGCAATACAAATTTAATTTGGATGAAAGACATATTCCATCCCTTATCGTTGGCATTGACCATAAGGAGGAGGGAATAAAGGCAAAATGGAATTATTCAAATTCCAACCAATGGAATAATGAAAATCAAACAAAATCTTCAGAAAAATTGTATTAATTATTGATGATGTAATTAATAATTATGGTATTATTTTATAAGGCGAGGAATGTAGTTCTAAAAACCTTTTAAATACAAATTCAATTAATTAAAATGTCAAAATTATTCAATATATGGATTTGCCATTGAAGAATCATTATTCTTGATTCTTGCAAATTGAATAGATATTAACAATGGTTTTTACCACATGAAAATAATGAAGCATTAATATTCTTTTACATCAAAACAATTATTTTGTGAAGAAAATGATGAAATAAAACATTGGAATATTATTGCATGATAATAGATCCTAAACATAGTTCAAGAAAAAAACCAAGTAATAGAAATTAGACCCAACAATAGATTCAAACAAACAAAAGAAATTACAAATGAAACTCTACTCCAAAGACTATGTTGTTTCATAATCAATAAGCTTTAAGACGCCAATGTCATATGCTTTTTCGGTATTAGATGATTTGGGAGAAGGTAAGGAGGCCATGTGTCAAGTGATGTCCTTAACATATTTAGGCAAGGATTGGCTCAGAAGGGGGCTTGCGAATAAGTCACTCCAAACATTAAATGGAACAAACCAATAATGATCAGGCTAGATATTTCTACAAAACACACATAACATCATCCTCAAATTGGAGGCTAAACAATTAAAGAATATGCATTCAAAGATATTAATGTCAACTTCCTCACAATCAAGATTGATTCACGGTCTCTTCTCAACTAGCAAATTCAAGGGCTTTCAAACAATCAAGCCACACTCAACTTTAGGTTTAACCTTCTTCAAAAGAGGTTTGACAACCTATTCAAAAACATTATCTTTTGGTTATAGTACAAAAACATCATGGCCAATAGATTGGTTTCAAATGTAATTCCTTGTAAAACAATCAAGGAAAATAAGATTTGAATTTTGAGGGAGCATAGACTATGATTTTAACTTGCAAAGAAAAGTCACAAAGATATACTAGTGGATGAGTTCATGTTGATAACAAGTGAACCATGAAGGTTGCACAAATGAATTAAAGCCCTCAATGTGGACACATGCATTTCCAGACCTCCTTTAAATCGAATATTTGTGTTGGACTCATTATTAAAAAAATTGGTATTTCCTTATTAACAAAACTAGTAAAAAAATACCCAATTTGAATAAGCATCAAAATGACCATTTAATCATTTTGGAGAAGTTGATTTCAGCATGTTTGTTGTGACTGGGGTGGTTTTTGGACTAGTAGAGTATGGACCATTTGACTAGTCATTTTGATTAGTCAAATTTCTACCCGTTAAAAAAAAATATTTGTGGTTGGTAGGTAGGTAGGTAGGTAGGTCATAAAAGGCAAGTAAGTGGGTGGTAGCCTACCCTACCCTACCCTATCCTACTTGACATACCTTAACTATGTCCTACTTAAGCTTACCCTACTTACCTTAGCCCCTTAAGCATGTACATAGGTTATAATGTTAGGAATTGGACCCTTTACTTCCCCAATGATAAACCAAGTCCTTAACCGATGGACCACACCATTAAAAGGTGTTCAACTTTTGTTATTTTTTTTATTTCACATATTTATTTCGACACTCCACTACAAGACTATGAGGTATGAAGGTAAGTAGGTTGTAGGAGATAGGTGGGTGGGTAGGTAAGTGGTGGGTGAATAGGTAAGTAGGTGGGTCGGTGGGTGGGTAGGTAGGTAAATAATTAATATGTAGGTAAGTTATAGGTGGGTGGATAGGTAGGTAGGTAGTACATATAGGTGGGTGGGTGGGTTGGTAGGTAGGTATGTAATAGGCATAAGATATCCCATTTGATTAAAGAACATTAGTCATTATGATTAATGATGTCAATTTTATTGGAAACAACTTGAAATCAAGCAAGAAATGAAACATTCAAGGTTCATGAAATGGAACAATTGTATTAATTAACTAAAAGATTACAAAGGTTGTATGCTTCAAATGCTACAATGCAAACTATGACTTGTAATAACTACAAGGTTTGAAGGTTCTATGTGCACTCAAAACCATGAAAGGAGAGAATGAAAGATTACGCAAAACCACTCCATTATATACTATGTCCTAACCCGCCACCACTTAACCCTAACCTAGCCACCACCTAACCCTAAGTAATTTTCACTTCTAAACCTTAGCCACCACTATTCAACCTAAACTAACTACTATAAGGATGTGAATATTATTCATCCTTTTGATGAATGTAAATCACATTCACCAACTTTGGGGATTATAATCGAATAAGATTTATAACAAATTTCTTATGTTCAATTTGACGAGATGTCCCATTTGACCAAAACCCATTGGCCATTTTGATTAGAGTTGTCTAACTTGACTAGATGTATTGGTCAAAAAAATCACTTTAGTCAAGTTCATTAATCAAAAAATACATGTTTCAAACCTCTAATCAAAATGGACATGTCCATTAATAAAAAAAGACCAAGTTAATCAACTTGAACTGTTTGAAAAATCATGTGTTGTAATAGTGAATTCTCCATTATCTCAACATTAGTACGATTATACAAGATATCATCCCCACCTAAGGAAACACTAAGCTTGACCATCTTTATGTGACTTTCTTGAAATTTAAAGCCACCCATCTTATAAACAAAAAGAGTTGCCCAATTTAGTTCAATTTACAAGGTGGGGAATGGGAAAACTTAGTCAAATGTGACTATTTAAAATGAAATGTAATGTAGATACAAATGAGGGGAATTACCATTTAACCCTTGATTTTATGTTAATATTGTTAGAAATATTATTTGTTTCTAATTCCCAATGGTGATGAATGTGTTAAACATTCATCAAAAGGATGAATAATATTCTCATCCTCATAATAGTTAGGTTAGGTTGAATAGTGGTGGGTAGGGTTTAGAAGTGAAAATTACTTAGGGCTTGGCAGTGGCTAGGGTTAGGGTTTGGCGACAACTACGGTTAGGGTTTGGTGGTGGCTAGGGTTAGGCAGTGGCTAGGTTAGGGTTAAGTGGTGACTACTTTATATATATAATGGAGTGTTTTTGAGTGGTCTTTCATTCTCTCCTTTCATGATTTTGAGTGCACATAGAACCTTCAAGCCTTGTTAATTGTTATAAATCATAGTTTGCATTGTAGCATTTGAAGCATACAACCTTTGTAATATTTTAGTTAGTTAATACAATTGTTCCATTTCATGAACCTTGAATGTTTCATTTCTTGCTTGATTTCAAGTTGTTTCCAATAGTTTTTAGGATATTATGAAGGCACCAAAGCATATCGTTTGATGTGTGTTGAAACCGAGAAAATCATCAAAAGTAGAGATGTTGCGTTCATTGAAGGGTCAAAAGAAGTAGGTGGCATGCTCCATCCCAAAAAAGTAGAAAATGGAGTTGTGCATGAAATTATGAACAAAGAAGTTGAAGGAAAAGAACCATTGACTAGGATACACCTTTGAATGAAGCAACGATAGAAGGTGTGCAAAGTGAATCCACAACAAGTTTTTCGTCGAAAGAAGAATTTGTTGTTTCGAATGATAACCAATCTAATGAACGTTCACAACATGTGCCGAGGGAAAGACCTCAAAGCCAATGAAGGGAATGGCCTCGGGATTGGTGGATTGCTACTAAGGAGGTGGAGCGTGCCACCATTGTGTTTTTGGAGGAGCCCCAAAATATTGAAGAAGCATTGACATGTGAAAATTCCAAGGAATGGGAGTGCACGATGCAAGAAGAATATGATTCCCTCATGGCAAACAACACATGGACTTTGGTACCACTTCCTGTTGGTAGGAAACTCATTTCTTACAAATGGGTGTTCAAAATCAAACAAGGCATGAATGGGGATGTGGAACGCTACAAGGCTAAATTAGTGGCGAGAGGTTTTACCCAAACCTACGGAGTGGATTACAATGAAAATTTTGTGCCCGTTGCAAAGTTTACATCTATTCATTGTATTCTTACATTGGTGGCCTTGGAAGACATGGAGATCCATCAAATGGATGTGAAAATTGCATTTCTAAATGGCGAGCTTGAAGAGGAGATTTACATGGAGCAACCTCAAAGGTTCGTGCACCAAGGAGATGAACATCTTGTGTGTAAGCTTCACAAGTCCTTGTATGATTTGAAACAATCTCCAAGGGCATGGAATCAAAAGTTGGATGCATTTCTCAAAAGCATTGAATTTATGAAGAGTGAGGTTGATCTTAGTGTGTATGTTGCACAAGTGGGAGATGTGAAGTTTTTCATTGTGGTTTATGTGGATGACCTCATTTTGGTGTGCAACGATCAAAACAAACTTTTGCAAATCAAAAAGAAATTGAGTCAAAAGTTTGAAATGAAGGACCTTGGGGAGTTGCATTTCTTTTTGAGGATGGAGGTGGAAAGGAATCATGATGAACAACTCCTATGCATTAACCAAATCGAATACCTCAAGGAAATATTGAATCATTTTTTAATGGAAGAATGTAAACCCATTCAATCCCAAAATGAAATTACAAAGGAATGCGAATGGAAATGATTAATCAAAGGGATTTCCATATATATCAACAAGCAATTGGGTCCTTGATGTATGCCATGTTGTGCACACAACCTGACTTGGCATACCCAATAAGTGTGTTGAGTCAACACATGGCCAACCCTAGCATGGAGCATTGGATGGCTGTGAAACGAATCTTTTGATATTTGCAAAGTACGTTGCAAATGAAATTACAATTTGGTGCAACACCATCTAAGGAAGTGCTTGGATATTGTGATGCAGATTGGGGCGGTGATCTTGAAGATAGGAGGTCCACCACAAGGTTTGTTTGCATGATCAGAGGTGGAGCCATTTCTTGGAGTAACAAATGAGAACCTACAATAGCATTATCCGCCACGGAGGCGAAATACATGGCAAACATGCAAGCCACAAAAGAAGCCATATGGATAACAAAATTGATGATGGATTTAAGATACATGGAGGAAAAGAAAGTGATGGTGATTCGATGTGACAATCAAGGTGCGATATCATTGACCAAAAATCCCACTCACCATGCATGAACAAAACACATTGATGTCCAACATCATTTTGTTCGAAAAAGAGTTGAAAATGGAGAAGTTTGATTTGAATATTGTCTAACAGAACACACAGTGGCAGATGTCTTTACTAAGGCATTATCCAAAAAACGACATCATAAGTTAATAAACATGTTCAGATTAAAAATCTCATAAAGTGGGAATGTTAGAAATATTATTCAATTATAATCCCCAAAGTTGGTGAATGTGATTTACATTCATCAAAAGGATGAATAATATTCACATCCTTATAATAGTTAGGTTAGGTTGAATAGCGGTGGTTAGGGTTTGGAAGTGGAGGCTACTAGGGCTTGGTGGTGGCTAGGGTTAGGGTTTGGTGGCAATTAGGGTTATGGTTAGGCAGCAACTAGGTTAAGGTTAAGTGGTGGCTATTTTAGGGTTAGGAGATAGTATATAATGGAATGGTTTTGAGTAGTTTTTCATTCTCTCCTTTCATGGTTTTGAGTCGCATGACGCATTCCCAACTCCTTGCAAGATTCAAAAGTGAATCCAAGTACAAAACAACGGAAATGAGGGGGGGGGGGACTCGGGGCACGCTCCCTAGCTCACAACACTTTGAAGGTTTGAGGGGCGTGCTGGAGCTCCGGGATGGGACTAGGAAGAGTTGACAAGCTTCACTCATTCACACGGGCCTGCACACAATTCACACAAGGTGGTTAGTGCATAATTGGAGCACTTTTGGTGCTAGGACGAGCCACAGGCAACATAGACACCCAAGACTCACGACGGCCCGGACTTGAGGGAAGCCACCACCTTCCCCCTTATAGTATACTCTGCATCTCTCCACGGGTGACGCGCTCCCAAGTCACGGGGTGAAACCCACTTGAGGGTTTCACAAAGTCAAGTTGCGGAAAGTTTAGACTTGGAGGCACGCTCCTGGCTTCCAACTCTAGAAAGGGGTAGAGGGTCAAGTTG
>Ga0116228_10001244_pt1 | contig 20984 bp, 13 predicted proteins | sample S1TSphfallax_2_FD_89694 | JGI IMG/M metagenome (GOLD analysis project Ga0116228, IMG submission 89694) | Host-associated microbial communities from peat moss isolated from Minnesota, USA - S1T2_Fc - Sphagnum fallax MG | ecosystem: Host-associated > Plants > Peat moss > Unclassified | place...
AAAAGAAGATATTTTCACCCAAAACCGCCCATAGTGCCATGTGTTAGATTTTGATGGATCGATGAAAAATAACATTAGCATGATGTTACTATAGTAGTTGTAAACTAGTTGGATTAAAAATGCACAATAATTGTTCTTACATAATTGTAACTAAGTTGCATGAATTGTATACATATATAATTTCACATACAATGAACTGCACTTGTTTACAACTCATGCAACTTGTTCAATAACATTCACACCCATAGAAATACATTGAGTTGTAATGAACTACAAATGTTCATTACAACTCAAAACCCTATTGCAAGGCTAGTTGCAAATCACCCCATTTTCTCATAGGGATTATTTGATTCCCAACATTATAATACCCAACTACTTTAATAAGAGCCACACCCACCCCCTTAAAACTATGTTTTTTCATTGTTTTTTTCAAAAATATTATTGGCATCTTTTCAAAACATCATTTAATTTCTTTTTTAATCTTCAAAATTTTTAATAATATTATGTTAAGGTTTATATATTAATTTTTTTCCAAAATTATGTCATCAAAAAATATTCAAATTGTTTTTTGTGTGTTTTTATTACTTAATTACCATTTTAAAAATTAATTACATAACATAAAAAATGCTTTGTATATTTTTGGTCAATATATTTATTTTGGAAATTTATACCAATATATTGAAATAATATTGTATGAAAACAAGTGCATTTGTGGTTTTTTTTTACAATTTGAAATACAAAAATTAAACAATGGTTATAATCGTTAATGGTATGTGTTAGTGCAACTACACCCCAATCTCTTTTCTCATTGCATTTTCACAATATCCATGATCTTGAGTCAAATCCCCAATTAGTCCCTTAAAACTTTCACCACCTCATTTTGAATTCATGTTTTGGCAACAACCTTTGATAGAACATAATAGATAGTACACATCTTGTCCTAATATGACTACTATTGGGCATTGTGGAATAAAATTCTAACAACAAGCCTTTGTCTAGGACTACAATGGGTGGTTACAAGACTTGCTCACTTTTATACCACAATACAAGTATTTGCAAATTATTATGCATTTACATGTTATTAACATGCCATAAATCAACAATATGCCAAATTTGTTATTAGATTTAGATTGCCAACTTGAATTTAAAAACATTTATATAAAAAAAAAATAACATATATGCACAATACATATAGTAATGAACTTTTGAAGTTTAAAAATATGAATTAGTTTTCTATCTATACTTCTCTATACATGCATTTTTGTGTATGGTTTTTATTTGGGATATCTTATAAGGACCTTTGAATCTATGATTAAAGATTTTAGGAACATAGATGCAAAACATTTCTTACCAAAACCTTAACCAAACAAAAATTATGGACATTTAAATGGTTGAAATGGGCCATATTCTCATAAGTCCATATCATAATAATTTTCTAATGGATTTCAAAAAACTTCTCTTAAATTGTATGTTAAAAAGTTGTCTAAAATGGCTTCTCTTCATATGGACTTTTAAAGTTCATTAAAGACCATGTAATTCTTGGTTTAATCAATGATATCAAAATATACTACCATCTTACCATTACCATATGGACTTTTAGGGAGTGGAGTATTTGCAAAAAATGAACCACCTCAGTTTATAACCACCCACGTATACACCAATGTAATTTTTTGAATTTATTCTCAACATGAACACTTAGTTTCACAACTAATTTCCTTTCTCCCAAATGGTGTAACCCCTCCCTTTAAAAAAAAGTCAAATCTTACAACTTCAATCAATTTTGTCCAAGATCATATATCTCCAAATCTCTTTTGGGACTTTCCCATTGTTGTTCATTTGCATTTTTGACAATGCAAATTTTCCTTCCTTCATCAAAAATTTACATCCCCCTTTCCATTCAAATACAAAACAAACATCTAAGGTCATTCCCAATTAGAGGACAACACCTTCTTGCAACTACAATTTTTCATCTTGATTAAGGTTTTCTTGAAAATGAGTCCTATAAATGATTACTTATCTTTTCTTAAGGCATATGGCAACATTTGTTTCTTTGAATCTTTTCCATGTTGAAAACATTTTTTCATGAATCATTACAAGGAATCATGTCCATACCAACCCACGTGTTTATAACTTATGTCCAAATAAACCATCTTTGTGATTGTTATTTTAATTGTCCCCCATCGCACCATGGTAAATATGATTTGTATTCACATATTCAACTACAACATGGTTTTAAGTGTTAGATGTGATTGTGAATTGCAACTATTATTTGTTTAAATGAATTTTTGAAGATGAAAAGTGCATTCATATCATCCACAATTAATAATGTCCAATAATAAATGAAAATCTAGTTGTTTTGTGACTAGTAATGTGATTCATAGGTGATTAGACAACATGTGGGGTGCAAACAAGATAACATGAGCCACATTCACATGCTTAGGGGAATGCTTGTGAAAGAATATTATTTAAAAAAAATTCAAACATATCTTCAAAAATATTTATATTATATTATATTGTGTCAAGGTCTATGTAAAAGATTTCAAGATATATGTAATTTTCAAAAGTTTTGAAGCCTATTTATAATTCCTTTTAGTGCTAGAAAATACCCCTAACAATGTTTAATGAATGTTTTTGAAAGTTTTTTATTCATTGGATTTTTAAAAACTTAATTCACATGTTCCAATGATGTATTATGAATTTTATTATATAAAAAAATCTTATACTTTCAACACCAAATTTAAATTCCACTTTTAAATGTGAAAAACTAAGCACACATTACACTTGGTGTGGTTCCTATTAATGTGGTTATACCTTGTGGCATCTTGTTCAATTTGGATTACAAACTATATATCAAAATTACAAAATGTACATGTGTTAATGGCTAATTAATGCAAGCAAGGTGAAAGCATGAATAGGGGGACTATTTAGAGTATCACATTTGTAATTATTTTGGATTACATACAAATGTAAAATTTAAAGCCGTATTCAAAATTAACATTATCAATTTTTTAGTTATTCATGTTGTCATAGATTTTAATAGGAATCATCATAATTTTTTTGGATGAATTCTAAAAGGATTATGGACTCGTAATGAACTTTTGAAATGATAGCACTACATTTGTCACACAAATAAAATGAAAATGCAGATTCGAAAAAATGTCAAAGTAGTGTCAAATAAAAAAATAAAAAATAAAACATCATCAAATGAAGAATTTATTAGTGAAATGCATTGAAAATTTCTATATATATATATATATATTTAAATTTTAAATTTTTTAAATGACATGATTGTTATAAATTTTATTCTTGAGAGTCCATTTCATATTAAATTTTTTGATCAATCACATGTTTAGGAATATTCATAGGTTGGCGTATTAATATTTATGATTAAAAGCATATGGGATAATTATAGGATTTATGGTTTGATAATTGTTAAAATTACAAAAAAATTGTTAATGTTAAATTATGGACTCTCAAATGCCACTTTTTAAACCCCTAACCATGCTTTCGCCTTGCAATATGACATGTTAGTTTAAGCTACTTAGACTTAGGCAACCTTAATAACTTAAGCAACCCCTAAATAACTTCGACAATTAGGTAACCCTTAGGTAGCTAAGTCTAAACAAGTTAAGGTGTACTAGCCAAAACTAAAAAGACATTTCTTAAAATACTCATGTTTTAATTCCCATCGATTTAAATTAATGAATAAATGGTCAAATATTTTTAAATTTAATTGTCTAAACCAATATATTTAGAATCATCAATATCATCCATTTTGTGTACATAAGTCTAATGAAATAATATTAATAAAGGTATAAAAATAAAAATGACATTGTGACAAAATACCAATACACCTTAACAAATTTTCAGCCAACCCGTAGGTAGTGTAGGTAGGCCCTAGGTACCTTAATTAATATACAGTGTACACAACCCTTAAGAAACCTTTAGGTAATTTACATAATTTAGGGTAAGTTGAGTACATCACTTAGGTAGGTTAGAAGAAATGTTTATTAAATTTTAAATCCATTTCATATTGCATAAACAAAGTTAGTGCAATGGTAAACAATTTACCCTTCAATGTGAAGGTGAGGGGATCAGGGTGAAAGCATGGTAAAGTATACACAAAAAATAATGTAAGCAACAAAATACTAGGGTCCCTAAAGAAAAGGACTATTAAGTAAATGATTTTATGGGGACAATAATGTTTTTTTTGGGTACATTATTTCTTAACTCTTGTTTGCATGGACTTCAAAAGCTAAATTATTGTGATCATGTTTTTTTAAACTACTTACAAGTACTTGAATTGGACCTAAAATTTGTGACAATTTGAAAAATAAAGTTCAAGTATTTGAAAGTAAGTGAAATGTGTTTGGAAGTATTTGGTTTTTTTTTCGAGCACTTCAATATTGATGTGGTGAACATCCTAATATAATTTTTTTGGTTAATCAAGTTTGTTTTCCTAACTAAATTATCGCCAACCCTTAAAAATAGGGGACATTTTTGGGCATATTTTTGGGGTACTTTTCAAAGTCCAAATGATATGACACAAATTGTTTTTGAAAGTTAAAGGAAGGCTAGAGATGCCCATGAAAAATAAAATAAAATCACTTGTTTTGAAATGATAGAGGAAGGTTAGAAGTTTGATTTTTTTAATTTTTTTCATGTTTTCAAGTAGAAAACAAGGTAACAAGTATGTACAAAATATATTGCTTGCAGCTATCAAATCTTTATTATTGTAACCTATCTACTCTAATTTAAGCTAGGTAATTTAGATGCTTACTTTAGGCCAATGTGTTAAGCCTAAATCACTTAGGCTTTAACCTAGCCCATGTTTTTAATTTAAATGACCTAGGCTAAGTAGGTTAAGCCACCTAACTTAGGCTTAGTTTAGGTAGGTAGGCCACATGGTGCCATTTATTCAACTTGGAACTTGCTGTGTGGGGTGGTTACAAGGTGAGGTGGAGCAATTTTAGCAAATAAATAGTCCATAAAAAATCCATTTGGTAATGTTAAAATTGCATTGTATTGTGACATCATTGTTTAAATGGGGGATTAAAGGTGGTTATTGAAATAATAAATATTATATGAATAAAATTTCAACTAGATAACTCTTTAACATGCATGTTAACATTAAAATTCATCAAAAGATGAGTATGATATGGAGTTTTGAAAAATATGGTCCATTTTAAAACATTAAAAAATTGATATTTTTTTGGGGTTTAGGTGTGTGTGTGTTTTTTTTAATCATCTATTTTATATATTTTTAATATATCATATATTGAATCTTTGTAAGGTAATCCAAATAAAATTCATAAACAAAAATTTATTTGTATAAAGCCATAGACAGAAAACCATTTCAATTTCAAAAGTTCAATATGAATTATATTTGGAAAATATATGTTATATATTTTTTATGTGATTGAATTTCTTCTTATTCAAGTTAAGAATTTTAATTCAATGACAAATTTGGCATAATGGTGATTTTATGGCATGTTAATGCATGAAACTTTGCAAAAACTTGTTGTGTGACACAAAATGTGGTCCACCTTATCTTGCACCCACCATGTGTGAACATTTTAGTGGTAAGAAAACTCTTCAAGTTTTCACCTTCTAGTCATAAAACTATTAGTAAATGATCATATATGTTAGTACACATTCTAAATATTTATTAAAAAATGACATAAATGATCATGCCACATAGGCACATGTTAGTACACATTTTAAATATTCATAAAAAAGTTATAAATGACCATGCCACCTAAGCCAAATGGCAATTGGATGAAAAGTGGGTGCATATCACACTTTAATGTGATTATTGTTTCAATTTGGTGCCATACATAATGTCTTTTACATTTAAAATTTTATGCGACTTATCCAAGGTTATTGGAGGAATTTGAAATCACATGTGTCATTTATAACTAATTTTTTGTTAATATACAAATTCCTTGTAGTGAATGCTATTTATTAACTTTATCTTCCTTACAAAAAAATTCACAATTATGTTCACATTAGCCTCTTCATTGATTACTACAATAAAAATAAATAGTTATCAACCTTAAATCTCAATGTTCTTTTGATCAATATCATGAATGGGGAAAATTGTATAATGCAACATTGATAACCAAATAATATTTTGGCTAAATGCTCATCCCATGATTCCATGTGTTTTGGTAGGGTTGACAACACTATGATCCCATGCTTTATGGTTTTAATTAGGCACTTCACCATCTCATTACATTGTGGGCATTACAACACCATTTATTGGTGAGTTATCCCATAGTTGTTACACATGACATTAAATGTTTTTGACCATTCCCCTCCATTGTCCATAAGAATAAATCTAGGCACTCCATACTTTCAAATAATGTCATTTTCCAAAAATTGAAAAGTTGTCGTTGCCCCATGGTCAAATACTACTTTAACCTCACATTACTTGGAATAGTGGTCAATGGCAATTTGTGCTTGTTTTTGGTTTTTATTTTAGGTAATGGTCTTTAATTGCCACGGTTATTCTATAAAAAAATTCACACATGAAAATGTTTTTCAATTTGATATCTTCAAATTGAATGATTTTAAATTTAAAATCCTTTAGCAAATTGATCCACTCACCCCTCCTCCCATGTGAAGTAGACTCTATAGTTAACCACTTTATTGGCTTATGATCTATCCTTATGATAAAATGATTCCAATGCAAATGTTGTTTAATATAAGTTATTCCATAGATTAATGCATAACATTCCCCTTCCATAGGGAAAATTTTCTTCTAAATAGGAGATAAATATTTGTTGGTGTAAGCAATTATCTTTTTTCGCTTACTTGCCCTTTGAAATAGGATAGACCTTATGCCCCTTGGTGATCAATTCACATCTATAACAAATTGTTTGGTGAAGTTAGGCATAATAAACAAAGAGATTCCACTACATTGTTTTTTAACACCTTAAAGGTTATTGGTAGTTCCCATCCCAAACAAAGTGTCTTTCTTGACTAATCATCTCAAACTAAGATGGTGCAACGCATGCATACCCTTTAACATAATCCAATAGTACCCCATTAGACCTAAGAAAGATCTAACATTTGTGATAGTTTTTGGTTCAAGAAATTTAACATTGCAATGATGTTATTGGGGTTAGGTTTCATCCTTTAACTATTGACCACATGGTTGAAAAAATGATGTTCTTTGTAGTGAAACAACACTTGCCAATGTTAAGTTTCAAGTTGACCTTGAGTCATTGCAACACCACATGTATGTGTTGAAGATGGCCTTCCCAAGTTTCATTGTTTATGTTGAAGTCATTTACAAACAACTTCAAGAATTTGTCATCCATCTCCTTGAATATTTCAACCATTAGTATGAAAAAGTGTTAATTACATTTTTAAGACCAAAAGGCATGATTGTCCAATCATAGAATTTTTGTTATCAATGCCATTTTTTTTCTTATCCTCTTGTGCCATCCATATTTTCCAAAAACTTGACTATAGATCTAGTGTTATAAACCACTTGATGATTTGCCCAATTATGAAATTATACCATTCATTAATGGCATTAAGACATAGTTTTTTCATGTTTACTGATTCAAAGGACAATAATCTTCACAAAACCTTTGATTTCCATTTTTCTTTACTAGAAAGGTAACTCAACATGTGTATGTAGAATTGTTGGGCATCATTTTCCCAAGCTCCATCAGCACATGTATTTGTTTTTTAATTTCAACTTTTTCTTAGTAAAACATCCTGCTAATGATGTTTTACAAGGCGGATTAAAGCCTTGAATGTCAACAATATGTTCCTTTAAGGTGAACCCATCTTTGAGTGGTATCACTAAGAACCACCTCAAGGAATGGTTAAGGAACCAAAAACAACAAATCGTTTTTTTGGGCCTTTTTTGTTAAATATTTTCAGAATTATAAATTACTATATTTTCATGTTTATCAATTGCATGCTTTAATATACGACTTGAATTTGAATTTAAAAATTGGGAAATTAAAAAAAATTATATTCCTAATTAAAATGGCCCCTTAAAAAATTGATAGCTTCAACTTTGGAAATTCATAATTAAATTATATTAATCAATTAATTTCCAAATAAGAATATAAAAATAAAATGACTTCCAAATTAACTTAGGAAAAAATTCATAAATCATGTTCCAAATTTGTGTTCCTAACCAAAAAATTCAAGGAAAAAAACAAGTGTTATGTTCTTGGATTTTTTTTTAAATGCAATGATTAGGAACATCAAAATACAAAAAAAACTTGATATTATTGAAATTTCAAAATCTATGGAACCTAATAAATGTATTCAAAAAATATTTTTTATGAAAATGTTCATTTAAGTGTTTCCTATGATTTTTCAAAGTTCGATGGGTCTAGGAAAATTAAGATGTGACATTCCTGGTGGTACCACCCAAGGACATGATTTCCCCCTATGTTGTAATATATAAGTCATATATTAGTGGGGCATGTGACTAATAGAAGATGAGGTGGTAACAAAATGGAAGGTGTTAGTTTTCATCACTTTTATTTCATCTATATGGCATTCATGATTGATGACAAAGTGACATGGACATTCAATTGTCATTACAATGTTAAAAAAATGATTGTAAAGTCATTTGACATGAACATAAACAACCCTACCCCCCCAACCTACTTATGTACCTATCCACCCACTCATTTATTAACCTATTTACTTACTTACCCACCCACACATGACCCACCTACCTACCTACCTACCCACCCACCCACTTACTCACCTACCTACTTACTTACCTACCTCCTACTTATATATCATCCTACAACATCATACTTACATCATAATCTCATTTGAAATAAATATGTGAAATAAAAAACTTGACCAAAAGGTTTTGTGTACCTACCTATCTAAATATTTTAGTCTAGCCTACTTACCATAAACCTATTACCTACTTACCTATCTATTGAAATTTATTTACAAATAATAAAATAAAAATGTATATTTAGGTATAAATTTAAATAATCAAATTGTCTAATGGTTGTTAATCATATTTTTGTCATTCATTTTATGACACCTAAACATTATATATGATTTGTCCTCTATGACTTGTCCTTTGCTACTTGTTTGTTACAACTAAAGGCCTTTAGTCATATAATGTTCAATATAATTACAAAATTAGTCATATATGGAGTCATAGATTTTTAAAAAAATTCTAGTGTTACTTAATTTTCCTAGTTATGTATCAAAGCCTAAGTTCTATTTTTCAAACATGTTTCCATGTTCCTTAAATATGAACTACAAAATTTGTTGAGGTCCTTCCATCATGACAAGCTTTTCAAGCCCCATGTCCTTCAGATCATTTCTTGCCAAGATTTATGGGATTAGTTCAACTTAATTATCATCAACATCATGAATCTCATCTTTTTCCGTATATGGGTTAAAGCATGGTTCGAATACCAAAAAGGACCATCTCTTTTAATATCTAGTGGACCCCCTCATTTAAAACATGTTGTTGTAATTTGTTGGCACATTTGTATTGAAAGATTGATTTTCTTCATGGAAAGATACAATACTAAAGTACTATTTTATGCCTAACATGTCAAATTTGAACAAGTTTCAAGATTTTTGACAAGTCCTGGAAAAAAATCCATGACTTTCTCTTGAAAAAAAAAACATTCAAAGACTCATATAGAATGTTTAAACATTTTTTTGTGCCCAAGATTCTTACCACAAACCTTAGGTACTAATGTCATAAAATGTATGAATGTGACAAAAACCAAATTCTTTATTGCAATGTAAAAAGTTTCAAAAAATGAAAATTTTGGGCCATTGATAGAACATGCGATAAATTTTACTATTCTTACTTTCATAAGCAAAAAAAAAAGATATTTTAAATGACTATATAAAATTTGAACAAAATTATTTTATTTGAGATGAGAAAAAAAAGTGGAAATCTAAAATCAGTTATAGGAAAAGTAAATAAAAAGGTGAATTTGAGAGTTCTAGGAGTGAGTCCTTGATGTTCAAAAGGGGGTATCCCAATCATGCTTGGACCCATATGTATTACGATTTCAATCATCCCAAGGAAATGTTGCCTTGATTGAGTTGTTGACCCAAAATCTCCACATTGATTTCATTCCACAACAAACTCGTTAATGTCCCAATCTCATTGATTTGTAGTTGCCTTGACTTTAGGTTCAATGTTGTATTTGGATTTATAGAATTTTTGTTCAATTACTATACATGTTCACCATGGTAAGTAGCAACATTTGCATGTTCGCCCTTAGCCCATGAGTGAAAGCACACTAAGGCGGCTCAAAAACAGTAAATGTGGTGTCCATAATTTTTCCTTTTCACATTGTAAGAAAAACAACCATAATTTCAAAATGACAACCTTTTATTAATAAATAAATAAATTGTAGATTTAAAAAATGCATCCATTGAAAATCATATTTACTACCAATGTTCCCAAAATTTAATCAAAATTTTATCAATATTAGATTTTCAAAGACTTTTTAAACAATTTAAGTCACACATCTCCATAATTATTTATAAGATCTATGGAATAGTCCATTTTAGACTTACATTCATTATACCATTCCATCCATTTAGAATTTGCAAAATTATTTAATTTATTTTTGCAATGTTAACTACTTGTTTCACACTATAAAAATTTGAGCCATTTCCAATGTTTGATCATAGTATCAAAGTTATGTAAACTTCAATGTCAACAGATCCCTTAAGAAAATTGCAATGTGGCATTAGAAAATGGACACCTTAGTATGCCAACACTCCCATAGCACATTTGTATCAATTCCCTCTCAACATCAATTATTGCATGATCAATCTTAATTAGGAAGTTTAGTCTTAATAAAATGTCAAAATTGTTCGTGTCAACAACCATGATAAGAAGTTCATTGATTCAACTCATATCCTATGTCATTACTCTAAACATGTTTTACAACCTATTATTAAATGCATCAATCCCAACTCCATTACCATTATTGTTGCCATGATAGACATGGAAGCATTAATGTCACAAGTCCTTCAAATATGACATAATTATTGACTTCCACCATCAAATGGAAAGTTAGCTTGTTGTGGTGAACTTTGTTGATTCATATCCTATGGGTGGAAGTTGGTGGGGAAACCAAAGAAATTTGACTATTTCTATTTTCCTCATCTCTTTTCCTTTTTGCTAGTTTCACCAAGATTTTTAATTCTTCTAGTTCTTGAAGTATTAGGAGAATTATTTCCATAGGCAAAAGTGATGTCTTGCCCTTGATACAATAAAATAATATTTTTGACATGGTAGAAGTTTTTTTGCCAAGTCTAAAATCCTTGTTTTGTTCCACCCCTCCACATGTATCCATCCTTTTTAAGTTTCATGTTGCTCCATTTCGTGTATTCTTTATAAAAACTTTCCATTTAGGCAACTACACATGTGAGACTACATTATTCTCCCCATGCATGGTTAGTTAAATAATTGCAATGTGACCTCCTCATCATTCAAGAACTTATTTCCAAGAAATTCATAGAACTAACTAATCATGGGGATCTAATTCCATCTATCCCTTGGTATCATCAACCAAACCAATGCCTTCATATGAAAACTTAAATGCACAATTCCAACAATAAAGTCCCTAGCTTGCACTTCCCTTACATCAAATCTTGCAATGTTTATTGATGCAAAATTAATAATACACAACATTATGTATTTCACTACACCAAAATGTGGGATCCATGATTAGTCTTATACAACTATAATGGGATCCATGACTTTAAAAAGGACTAAAAATGACATAAATAATGGATCTTATTTGACTATATTAAAAAATGATTTATCATAAATACCATGTTTTGGTCTAGTGCTTGGAAGAGGGTTTGTTCCAAATCTTGTTTGGTCAAAGATTATTGCCCTTCCTCTAGAACTCATGCACTTCACCCCAACAATAAACATTCTTTTGTTTCTACTTTCAGTAGAAGAAATTTGGAAGTAAATTATTACAATTTTAGTTGCAAAAGACAAAATTATAGTCACAATGGACACATGTGACTATAAACCTTGTAGTTGCTTTGAACAAGTGGTAAAAAAAACCATTTGCAAAAAAAACTCCATGTGGCATGTACAATCACATTAATAGTTGGATATCACGTGCAATTATAGGGACGTTTCATCCATTGACTAATTATAGACCTATGCAACTACATACATTATTGGGTATCATTAAATATTTAATTTAATTATTTATATTTATAGAAAGGTGCAATATAATCATTTATATTATTGTTAATTTCATAAAATTTCATCCCATGAGTTGTTGACATGTGTCACTATCTAGGCTAGATTAAGTATCTTAACTATGTAGGACATATACTGTCAACATACCAACATATCGTTGACCACAATTATGTCACTTGTGATGTTTGATCCTTAAACCCCAAGGATGGATATCAATTCCTTTGCTATCAAACCACCTCACTTGATGTGAAAATATAATAGGATGTATTCTATTTACTCCATACTTGGTTTTAAATATTGTACACACATCAATTTCAATATTTCATATCTTATTGATATTTGTCCAAATGAAAAGTTTTAAAGTTTATTCATAAAGTACTTTCAATGATGTACATGATTAAATATATATATTTCCAAAAAATTTAAATTATTTAAATTATTATTTTTTGAAATTTGTTAAATTGAATTACATTTCAATGACAATTCATTGGAAAAAAATTTTCAAACACATGATTTATAAATGGAAAGTATTTTACAACTAATTTTTAATTAAAAAATGATTAATTTATCTCCAACATTTTAATCTTCCATTTCAATAAAAACATATTATACAATGTGATTTTAATATATCATAATTATAATTAATTCACAATAATATAACTGATACAAAGAAATTTATTATATTTTTCTAAAATGTGATTGATATATTATTTGGTTCTAAAATTTAATTATAATTATGACATATTAAAATATTTTTTACATAACTTTTTTAATTCATATTTTAATTTAAAACATACTTAGTAATGTTAAATAATTAATGAATTTGATGGAAGGCTTTATATTTTTACAAATGTAATATATAAATTTTATTTAAAATTATGTTAAAAGTTTTATCATCAAATAAATAATATATTTCTTAGGCATCTTAAACCTCTATTTGATCAGAAATACATCATACTTGACTATGACTATATATGTTGTAATTTTTTACTAATAAAATAATCATCATATATAAAATTTATAAATATATTAGAATTCAAATATATTTAATATGAATATAATAATTTGTATTGTTAATGTCAATAAACAATACAAAATACCAATAAACAATTAGACACAAGTTGATTATCAAGTAAATATTGTAATTTTAAAGATGCCACATATGATGTAATCAGCAAGGTATGGTAAATGGAAAAAGTATTGGGCCCTAGTTGCCAAAACAACTATGATTGGTTGCAAAAATACCTAAGTTTTCATTCATCCAAATATCCATTCAATATTGGATAAAAAATATGCACGTTCATTTTACTTTTCCATCCAAACATGTAATAGTCACAAATTATAATCGCATTTGCAACTTCATTTGGCATTTGCAACATTGTAGTCACATATAATAATCACATATATGACTATATACATTTATGACTAAAATGACAAATAGGACTACCCTCACTATAGTTATGAAAGTAGTTGATTTGGACATTAGTTGCATCAATAGTTGTAACAATATGGTTGGAATGGATAAGATTTCTTCTAGTGTTTGTTGCCATTAATATAAAGTTAGTTTTTGGGTAAAATCATAGTCGAAGGAGCCACCAAATGAGTGGACACTCCTTAAAATTACATTTTTGTATGTTTGAAAGATCATAAGGGAAACATAATAGTTTTGATTGTCATAATTTTTTGGGAATATTTTCCATTAATTGAAAAGTTTACATGCTCAAAGCTTCACACAAATATATATATTTTTTACTTGTTCAAAGCATTTAAACCTCAAAAGTGGATAGTTTTTGTTGTTTCAAATGTCATTTTTTTCTACCAAATGTGCACCATTCCTTTTGAAAATTGAAGAGGATTTTAACATTGCTGATTAGAAAGGCAAAAGGATTCGAACTGATGAAAATTGTTTTTATAACCCATTTGAACACATTTGGTTCAAAAGTGTTTTTGACCTTGAAAATTATGGATTTTGAAAATGTGGCTTTAACAAAAGTTGTTCATATATATGTGATAGAGGGCATGAATGTATAATATACATGATATAAAATCAATTTTTAATCAAAATGTATATATTTTAAAAATGTAGTGTTGATCAATGGGTATTCAAAATATAAAACTATAAATTATAAACCAATGTAAAAATGACGCATGTCATGTGTAGTCCTTGGAAAAGGACTTTTAAATTGGTGCCCTTGGCTCTTTTGACCATGATTTCACCCTTTTCTATATTTTCAAATTTTTGTCACAATAGCCCAAAGTCCCAAATAAGAAGGTGGATTTGAGAAACTTACTTTGATATTATAAAGATATGAAAAAAAAAAAACTTTGAGACTACTTTAATGAATTGAATCAAAACATCAAACATTTGCATAATTTTACTATTGTACACATGAAATTTTTCATTATATTCATAAACACCATGTTTTGTAGATTTATAGGGTTTTCTACCAATCACAAAATTATGTTTTAATAAATCACATAACATATTTAATGGATTTAAATCAATACATGTTACAACAAACAATCAACAATTTTTTTTCATGCATTGTTACATATATTTTATGATCCATTGATAGTTTAATCAAAAAGTTTGGCTAGGGATATGCTCTTTTAATGTTCTTTGGGTCAATTGAACTCCAAAACCCCATAAACAATGTTAATGCATTTTATAACCCCACCCAAAAGTCAACAACTTAGAGTCCTATCATTCATTTCTATGTCTTATCATATTGTAAATTTTCTCATTTTTTATTTATTTATTATGTTTCAATAACTCAAAGTCATGCCATTCATCCAACTCCAAAAAGGTTCAAAGCAAAAACCATGTAGATTCAAGATACACCTTCATTTGTATTCTTTCATAAACATCAAGTTGTCCTCACATGGTTCAACAACCAAATCTCAAGTTTTTTTTATGATGGACACCCTAAAGCAATTTCTTGACCTTCCCATTTCCCAACTATTTGACTCCCAATATTACAATGCCCAATGGGTAAGTCTAGAATATAATGAGCCACTATAAGCATAACCAATCTTAAATAACACACTTGTGAATTTTCAACTTCACTTAGGATTAAATGTTTTTCATATAATTTACGTAGTGTGATGTAATATACATTGAAAAATGACATATAAAAATATGAGTCAATTATGTTGACATTTGAAGGTGAGGATTGGTTAATTAAACATTTGTAACTAGTCTTGAGGTCCTAAGTAAGTCACATAAAACTAATCAAAATAAATCTAAAGTTGTTTAGAAAATTTTCATATTCATGTAGATTGAATAATTATTAAACTTTACATGGTTTTGGATCATCATTGGAATTGATATATAAATAAATTGTAAAATTCAAAATATGTAATTTTCTTTCCAATAACTTTTGGATAAATATAGGGATAAGTTGTAAAATTCAAAGAAATTAAATTTTATTATAAGAATATATTGTAAAAGTCAAATATGTGATTAAACCATAAATTTCAATCTCAATTTCCAATTTCAAGTCCTTGCCCTTTTGAAAAGAACAAAATAGTTGAGTGTGGCTCATTTTACTGTGGACACACCCCAATCTCTTTCCTTAATGCATTTTCACAACATCTATGGTCTTGAATCAAATACCTAATTAGTCCCTTAAAGCTCTTATCACTTCATTTTGTATTCATGTCTTAGTGTTAATCCCTAATAAAACACAACGGATAGTTTCATTTTGTTGTGACATAACTATTGCTGAGTGTAATAAAATAAAATTTTAGCAATAAACCTTCATAAAAAACTATACGATACTTGCAAACGAAGGTGGACAAAAAGTGGCATGATAGGAATCCATTTTCCCACAATTTTTAGTGTTCACTATTATCAATATTTTCATAATAAATATGTCAACCAAAAATCATTTTTTGGTAAGAACCTTCTCTTCCTAATACATTATTGAATACTTTGAATGAAGAAACTTCCATCAAATTCAAATTTTTGACATTGAAAATGGCATAATGAACTCCCATTATTTTGGGGCTTTCAAAAGTACCTAAATGCCTCCTCCCATTTACAATCATGTCCCAAATAAGAATTTTTGCTTTCATTTTACTCATACAACTTACAATAGAATATCATATAATATTTGATGTAATATTTCAAAAGTTATGAATCCATTTAAAATGTGTATGGACTTTGACACATGATGAAACGCAACTTTAAAAGTCCCTCAAAGATTAAAAGATGGTCATTTGGTTTTTATTTTTTGCTATTAGCTTCCTACAACAATGTATATTATAAATATGAATCACTTTTTATACATTTCATTATTAACTGGAGTTAACAAACATTGCCCTAAGAAAGGGCAATATCCAAAAACGGACAATGTAGTCTACAATTGCCCTACCACATAAAACTAGATTTACACCATGTAATTCTTCAAACTTATTCTCAACATGAACATTTAGCTTCACAACTAATTGCCTTTCTCATAGATGGTGTTTCCAATTGCTTTCTCCTCCTCTTTCCTCTCACCACACTAGCAAGTTCATCTTTTTCACAAAAAAACTTCTAGACTTCTCCTTCAATGTGACATTATCGTCAATCATCCACCTCCTTCCCAAAACAACAAGAAAAACTTGCACTAGAACCTAACACCTAAAAAAAACAAACAAACACATAACTCCTATCCATTGTGTCTTGATGCTTCGTTATGGACATCACTATCTCAGGAAAGAAGACAACACCAGAGAGCAACTTTCCTCCTTGTTGCAGAAAGTTGACATCGACTTCTTCAAACCCTAAACTATTCCCCATTCACATGCCTTTATATATGGTCCCATGTCATCCTTTAAATGCTCTTTTCACACTAACACCAAAATCCTGAATTGCCACATCATTTTCAGGTCACACTGGAATGTTGTGCAGTCCAAAATGAACGATTTGGTTTCAGGTTTTTAAGCAAATAAAATACGATGAATGACAAAGAAGTTGCACAAACTAGGGACTATAATCCCTTTAAAAGCATCGTTTGTTGGCCTTGGGTACCAAGGCAAGGCTATTGTGTTGAGATTCATTATAGAGTATACCTAGTAGCTTAAGGGAATTTGGCCCCTAGGTAAATAATAATAATAGGTCTATTTATTTTTATATGAGGATTTTAGAAAGATGATATTTTGCTTGTGCTGAAACTTGAGATTAGTTATAGAGTTGATGTTTTACATGCCTATGTACAGGCCCAGTATCAAACCCGATACCTAGTTGGAATTTCTATTTCTGAACCTGCCCCAGTCGTGCTGGCCTCCTTGTCATGCTCCTCAAGGTACAAGGGGGAGTACTGTCTGCTTCCTTTTTTTTTCCTCCTTGTTTGCCCTTAGCCCACTCCATCTTTTTGAGAAAAAAGATTGATGATGCCCAGACATAATATGCCCAGATGCACACTTTGGGCATGTAATAGAAACTAAGAGACATAATATGCCTCCTAGTGTTCATTACATACCCAGAGCACGTATAATAAGACACAAAATTTGTGTTCTGGGTAGCTTCAAGATGTGCGGCCATCACCAGACACATCTTGGTCAGGCAATTGGGCAGTCAGGGAACAAAGAAGCACTGCCCATTGCTGATTTGTCCTCCCTTTCCTTGTGCCTAGTATAAGTCATGCTTTGTGAATTTGAAATTCTGAAAATTTCATTCACATGATGCTGTTGTCTGGGATTGATCCACAACCAACATCAAATTTATCTGCCCCATGAGTTTGGCCAGAGTGAAAGCCACCAGCCACCATGAGCAGTGTGCAGGAAATGCTTCAGTGCCACAATGCTAACGATGGTTAGCAGTGCTTGAATACTAACCATATTCTTCATACATGTACCTACTTATCTAGCAATTACCTATTATCCCCCCACCTATCTAGAGGACCTATCCTGCATCCTTCATAGGATAGTTTACCAAGGTGAAACCCCATGTTGATACACAATAATTGGGTTCATTAACAACGTAGTTATGAATGTTATAGTAGGGCTTTCAATGGATGATGCATTGGTGAATGGCTTTCAAACAGATGATAATCACATCGGGCAACTTCCTCAGTGCCTAGAGTCTAGACCTGTCATGACCAATTTTGGATTTCAGGCTAAGTTCAGTTTTGGATTTGGAATGTGGGTTTTAGACTAGACTAGTTCTTGCATATCTACATGGGCCCAAACATAGTCAAGAACCAAACTTGGCCTTACAACCATACCCAACGAGTCGTAAGGGGATTTTACAAGGTCTGAGGCATAGTGAGTAAGGGCTAGGGTCCTACCTTTAGGTAAGGTTTAGATTTCCTAGATTTTAGGGTCTTAGGTCCTAACCCTAAGCTTCAATAGATAATGACATCTTCAATGGCAACATTAAAATTCCAACCTTTACACAAATACTTTGGATGCAGCACAACCTTAAAATAATGTCAAACTTAGTCTAGATGTCTAGACATTAGAGCCATGAGCTACCTAGTTACATGAAATAAATGGGACTTACTAATAAAGGCAATGAGTTGGGTGTAAAAGTGAAGATCATGTTTGACTGAGATCCCAAAGGCAAACAAGGGCCAACGACACCCCTTTCTAATATGGTCACCATCCACACATGTGGGGTTCACTTACAAAGTTCAGTTAGATTTTTAAAGTAAAGGATGTCAATTTAAATCAAGGCATTTTTTATGTTATTTTGGAGGTAAACTTAATAAAAATAATTAAAAAAGTCTCCTTGAAAATTTCAAAAATTTCAAAAATAAATAAGTCATTTGAAAATATAGTTAAAGATGTTTTTATCATTTATAAATAAATGAAAATATTTATTAACTTTCAAAAATATCATATATATATATATATATATATATAGATATTAACATTCATCTCATTTATAATTAAATAGAAATTAATACCTTACAAACATGAGGGTTCCTTGAAAAGGTAAAGAGCCCCCCCCCCAACATCCACACTCCTAAAGAAGAGGATGAGTTGAAATGCAACTTCAATAGTTTAAAAAGAATATGAAACCCAAAATTAGCCTTGAACTCAAAATCAATAGCTCCCATCACGCTTAGAGTTATTGACATGAAAATTGACAGTCTAATAAATCGAACCCTACCCTGAAGTTGACAAGTAGATTCACAACTAGAGAGTTTTTAAAAAAAGAACCAATGAACCCAATGTCTTGTCTAAAAATCAAGAACTGGCCAACAATAATTTGACCATTATCGGGCAAGTATCCACTTTAGAAGGTTAGAACAACTAATTTTAGTAATCAAAAACCAAATCAAAATTGGGACTAGTTTTTAGAGCTGAAACCAAACTTGAAACCTAGTTCTAGTTCTGTTTATGTGCAAAACCCAAACCAAGGTGATTCTTTCTGAAGAAAAGTAGAGAAAGGAAAAGGAAGTGACTAGGGGTTAATCCTAGGTTAATAGGTAGTCAACCACTGGTTCTGGTCCAAATTAGTAAGAACTGGATTGCAACTATATCTAATTTTTGGAACTGTTCAATTGAATTTTGTCACCAGAAGAACTGGATCTAAATTTTTGGTTCTATTTATTTGTGGAACTGCAATAAAGACAATTATAACTCATATTCTGGAACTGGAGTAAAGAAAAGCCCAAACCTCGTCAAGACTTCTGGCCCAGTGTTGGCCCATCCTTCGTTTCTACAAGAATTGTCTGGTCCAAGTCTAGGGAATAGTTTCAAAAATTAAAACTTGTTGGTTTGTGGTCAAATTTTCTTAATGAATGGTTTTGAATGGCCAGAGTGAATCAGCAGCCACCAATGCACCAGTTGGCCATTCTGTCCACTGGATGGGCTGTGTGTTTTCATTTAGCATCGGATGGGGTTCATCACAGTCTATTTCTTTTCGCTATTGATTGTTGTACTTTATTTTGGGTGGTTTGCTTTTTTTATGTTTTTTTCTGGACCTGACCTCACACATAGCTACCTTACTCACCTTCCTACCTTCATAAATATTGTACCAACCTTGGTACCTTACTAATTATCCCCTACTCACATAGCTACCTTAATAACTAGTTATCCTACTAACTTAACTACTATACTAACTATGACGCACTCCCAAGTCCTGGGGTGAACCCCCTTGAGGGTTCACCGAAGTGTAGTTGCGAAAAGAGGGACTCGGAAGGGCGCTCCCGGCTTCCAACTCTAAAAAGGGGTAGAGGGTCGAGTTGGGAGCCTAGGGATTAAACTAGGAAGAGGTATTAGTTGATCAAGCTTGAATCTGCACCAAAACAAACCACCCACGTGGTTAGTTCACATTCCGGGACACCTTTGGGTGTTGGGACAAGCCACGAGCACTTTGGACCACAAGACACACTACGGCCCGGACTCGGGGGAAGCCACCACCTTCCCCCCATATAGTATTCTCTGCGACGCCCTGCCGAGACTACATCCAAATGGCTCTTTTTCCCGGGACTCCCAAGTTGGAGTCCTGAAATTGTCCCGAAATTGTCCCCGGTGGAGTCCCGGGACTTTGGGAGCTCATAACTCCCAACTGCCAGGTTTGATCGCGACGAGGTCTAAACCAAACTTGTAGCCCTCGTCGAGATCTTTCCAACGATGTATTGCACTCCCAATTCGGAGGTCGGGAAGAGGTCGATTCCTGACTTTTAGTGGTCGGGAGTCAAACTGCCAGTTTGATTCCCGGCCCTTCTTTTGCCCATAACTTGGGCGACAGATGTCCAAATGGCCGATGCGAGGCCATTTTCGATATCTACGCTTCAAGACCTTTTCAATGACACCAAGAACACCCCAATGCGAGGTG
>Ga0116228_10001246_pt1 | contig 20967 bp, 17 predicted proteins | sample S1TSphfallax_2_FD_89694 | JGI IMG/M metagenome (GOLD analysis project Ga0116228, IMG submission 89694) | Host-associated microbial communities from peat moss isolated from Minnesota, USA - S1T2_Fc - Sphagnum fallax MG | ecosystem: Host-associated > Plants > Peat moss > Unclassified | place...
GAGAGAGAGAGAGAGAGAGAGAGAGAGAGAGAGAGAGAGAAATAAAATAAATTAAATTAATCAGGTAATGGAATTTTGAACCTAATCTTCATGTTGAGAACCCCCTTTTCCATGACCACATTTTTTCATAACCTAGAAAACTTAAGAACTAGTTTTACTTTTCCCTTGAGTATTTGAGAATTGCCTCAATCATAAAAATTGCAAAATAAAAGTAAAGAAAATTCTTAAGCAAAAATTCAAATGAAAACCTAGTGTGACAATTCTTGAAAAAACAAATAACTATCCACTACACTAGTCTTAACTTTCCATAATCACACAAAGGCTTATTTATGAACTAGAAAAAACATCATTCATCCCACATGGCAATAAATTAAAAAATAGTGTTGGCCATTTATGGCATAATGTGGTATTCAACACTCCAAAATCTAGGAGGTAACAAATGGAATTTTTTATAAATTAGGAATTTTTTTAGGAAATTTGCTACGAATCAATGAGAGAATAGAAATGAGTAAACACCATCATACCCCATTCCTTTTGATTGGGTTTTTTGTGCAAATTCAATTTCCAACATGGTATCAAAGCAAGGTGCTCTTAAAAAAAGGAAAATTTGTGTTACATGTAATAGTTGTTTATTCAAAAGTATTGAAGTTTTGGAGTGTTTTTTTTACATTATTCTAGTCACAATCATGGCATCTATTTATAATGTTCAAAGCATTGAGAACCTTAATAGCAATAATTTTCATACTTGGGAAATGAAGATGGAACATTGCGTGTTCATGAAGAAAGACAAGTTGGCTCATGGGACAATAATCCTAAACATTTTTTATTCTTTGTTGCATCATGTAGCACATGTAAATAAACTTAGGACAACCTTTGTGCAACATTTGAAAGAAAACATGTTGACAACAAATTGCAACTACATCAAAAGCTTTACAAATCTTAAGATGGAGGAAGGCATTTCAGTGCAAGCTCACATTAGCAAAGTTTGCACAATTGTTGATCAATTGGCAAACATTGATCATCCAATTTCTATTGAAGGTTTTGCATTCACATTTCTAGGGAATTTGCAATCTTTTTTCCATACCTTGGTGGTTTTATATAATAGCCATAATTAATATGGAGTTAATATGTGGACAAATTTTGCAAGAAGAGTTGTGGTTTAAACAAGGAATACCCAACCATGGTACAAAGCAAGAAGCAATAAATGTTAAGAATGCAAATTTTTTTTAATAAAAGGGTATAGATTGAAGGAAATTCAAGAGTGCAAAACCAAATAAGAAGGTAGCTTGTTATAATTGTGGCATTAAAAATCACTTTGTAAGAAAATGCCACAAGAAAAAACAAGATTGGATAAACTCAAAGGTTTTTCACATGCAAATATAATAGGTGAAACTAAACTTCTTGTGACTGCGTTATTTATCTTTATATTTGCAAAGATACTTGGTTCACTTATTTTAGAACTTCACAACATCTCACCTTTCAAAAGGAAGTATTTTCAACCTTTGAGGAATTTGCTTTAGGTCACAAAGTTTATTTTGGAAACAATAATACTTTTTATATGTGTGGGAAAAGCACTATTGTTTTCAAATTGTCAAATGGGATTTCCAAGTGCATTGGAGATGTTTTGTAGGTCCCAAATGGCAAGTAATCCATTATTAATCAATTAATTAACAAAACAAAGTTTCAAGGTAACATTTGAAACCAATAGATGTTGGTTGAGGTCTTCTAACTTAATAAATTGGTTGTTGAGGTTGTCCAATTTAAAGAAGGTTATATTAGTTGATTAGAACCACTCAATCCTTGGTTGTAGATTGTAACACCAAACTTAAAAGGAATGATTTATGGCACCAAAGACTTGGATAAGAAACAACATCATACCCCATCTCCTTTAAATGGGAGTTCTTGTGCAAAGTCAATTTCCAACATGAATGACCTCCAATGATTTGTGCACAAATACTTTTCATTCATTATCAAAGTCAACTAGTTTTACTTTCATTTAAGTTCATTGTGATAGTTTAATTGCATGAGGGATGTTTGAAATCCAATATTGTTCATCATGTTGACATTTTGTTATAGAATGTGAGGGTGTTGTTTTATCATTTCTATATAATATTGGAAAAGTTTCCTAATGCATTTGGAGGGTACCTTATATATGTGAATATCCCTCTTAGAAAACAAAAGGAATATACTACACCTATTTATTTAGATGTAAGATTCGTCCCACCCTTAAAGACTAGGTGTAAAACTCATGGTGGACTTTTGTAGTGGAGTTGCAGGGTGTTTAATTAAACAAAATTCTTCCTCCATGAATATGGGCATACATTTTGAAATATGTAAGGTATTTACACCCTAAATGGTCAATGCCTTTTTTAGTCACCTATTTTTGTGCTTATTTTTTTTATTAATTGAACCTTAAATGCTCATATATTAAAATGTGCCAAAAAAAGATTAATCTATAACACTTTCATGTTATGGGCCCATTTATAAAATTAACTACATTGATTAAGGTGAAAACTAGAGGAGTGATAGATCCACATTGAAGTGTAGTGGAAATAGATTTATGCCATGATTTGCTAGCTATTTAATAAAAACATTATGACACAATATCACTCATTAAGCAATTGCAATTGAGTTAATTGTTGCCCACAAATTGAATTTTGCACAAAAATGAAACAACATAGTATCATGCATGGAATGTAAAAAGAATTATCCATTTTGCAAACAAAGAAAAATAAGTTACATGTACACATATACTATGTGATTGTTGCAAGGGAAAAGGAAGCTTAAAAAATGAATCACATTCTATGCAAGAGTTAAATGTTTTGATTGGTTTTCACACACATTTGGAAAGATCGTTGTGTAATCAAAATAACAAAGACTTAAAGTCTTTGGGTGATTATAGAGGGTCAAAGTATGAATTTGCATAATAAGAAAAATCATTGCCACTAAGACAAAGAGTGATTGTCTATATTGTTACACATTAATGCAAAAGAGAGTTAGGGTGAAAACACATTATGAGTGAGCCATTTTTCGTGCAAAAAAATGATGTATAACAAGTGTGATAGGTATGCAATAAGCTGAAATCTTGATGGCACCTTTTGGAAACCCTAAAGAAGAAAAAAAAAACATTAGAGAATGTGCATGACAACATTTTGGAACTCAAAGCTCATTTTGAATCAAAGTTAAGCTTGATCCAATAGTTAGATGAAAAGGATTGAATAAAATCAATGTGCATAAAATATATAACATACATTGTTTCAATCGATGCAACAATAGTTATGTAGCCAAAAGCGTGAATGATAACCATTCTTTTAAACAAATGGGTTTTCCATTTCATAGATTTTGTTCAAGCATGTGGTGAGATTTTCGTAGCACTAATTGCCACTTGTTGGTTGTGGATGGCCACAATTTATATTGTTCACAACACAAGAGGGTGGGGTTAAATTTCATCATCCCACCATAACAGATAAACCACACACTACAACATTGCAATGTTGTGTGTTTCAAACCTTTCAAAACTAAATTCAAACCTTACAAGGATGTGTGGGCATTAGATAACAAGGGGAAGCATGTTGAAAAGGAAGATTTGGTGCAATATATGGGTGTCTCTAACTCTCCAAAAACATTAAACCCATAGAACATTTGTAAGGGTTTCAAAATGACTAGAACCTAACCACTTAATCTAGATGTTATGGCAAGCAACATGCACTTGTTAGAACAATTTGTGGATACAAAAGCACTTGAACCATATTTTGAAACAATCAACTTGCATGTCGAAGAGATTTGGAATGAATTGAGTGTTTGTAATGAAAATGTCTACCATTCTTTTATTGAGGTCAAAATGTCTAACTATGAACCACCACATAAAACTAGTAGTTCATGCCCAATTGGTGATGTAAATAATTCATAATTAATAAACAAAGAGTCCACAAACTTGCACACATTAGCATCCAAAACCCTAGTGGTGTACAATAGCCACATTATTTAATTTGTAACCTTGTTTAAGGCCCCATCTAGGAGGTTGTAAAGTGTTTCAATTGAAAAGCCTCTAATAGATTTTTCCAAGTCATTGATTATGATGACATTTGACCAATATGTTTGTGCATTTGAATAAAAGCTAGTGTTCATGGAAACAATAACCAAAATGAAGGAGCAATGTAAAGAGGAAATGCTTGCATCAAAAGACAAACAAATTATTGAAAAAATCAAACGAGATTTTGCCAAGCATGTTCAATCAAAGGAGAGGGCCATGAAAAAATGATTCAATGAGGCTTGGATTACTAAGCGTTGCATTGAGGTCATTAACATGCTCCATGCTACAATTAAAACTAATCAACCTTTGCTTCTACATGCCTACCAAGTTCTATTTTGCAGAATCATGCATGCCATCTACAAGTTCAACATGACCAAAACAATTGAGAAAAGACAAAAAGACGAGAAGGCAAAGAGGTGGTGCACATAATGTTGATTGAATTAGTATGGTTCATACAAGAATTCCAAGATTGATTCTTGTGGAGTGGCACTCAAGTCAATTCAAGTTAGTTGTTGAATCCCTTGCAAAAGCTTTAAAATGTTCAAGATTGTTAAGTGTCCATTTTGCATGGGTGATTAATGTGATCACACATGGATTAAAATTAGTTTGAAGTTACTAGTAGTTTGTTTACAAGATGTGTTTTAGGATTTTAACAACAATGTGCAAATATTTTGAAAGATGATCAAATGTGACAAAAGGATAAGGTTTTGACACATTTGCAAAGTATAACTAGGCATGTATAATTTTGTAGTTTCACAATTGTAGGGTTCAAGTGTAACCTTCACAAGAAGTTATGCTGTATAAAACATTTGATGGTGAAAAATATATGGGAAGGCCCACATTTTAAATAAGGTTGTGTGTTTTTATATATCAACCTTTGGGTGAAAGCACATTAGGGTGGAATAAAAACGACACATCATCAAAGTCCATAATGGAAAAAAATGGAAAGGATTTTGGTTAGTTTTGGATATGATGAACAAAAATGGATGTCAAAGATAAATGGGTGGAAATTCATAAAAAATTAGTTTGCACATCTTTAGTATATTTTTTCATTTATTAATTTATCAAAAAATAAGCTCCAAATGTTATAATCACAAAAATAAAATACTTATCATGAACTCACCTTGTTTAGGAAAAAAATGGCTAAAACAAAAAAAGAAAACACATTTGATTCAATGTTATGTTGCATTCATATATCCATTATATACACACAAATTCTTGGCTATAAATACATCTTATGGTGCATATGATGAGTCCATTCAAGGCGAATTTTGGAAATTTTGTTGAAAACTTTGTAATATCTATAAAAGTCCCTTATCAATCAGATTTCAAAAAACATTCCATGACTTTTTTACATTGTCTTTTGATGCCTAAAATCATTGTTGAAATGAGTCCCATTCCATCATTTGCACACATAAATTGGAATGAACTACAATTGAAATTTTGTAATTTGTTGAATTGGTTTTATGACATCCATTCTATTCTTTGTAACACGTGCTTTCACCCATCCTAGTTGCCCATTATAGGTGGCTAGGTGTCCAAACTTTGAAATTTTGTATTTAATTGACAAATTAAATAAAAATTGTGAGTCCACTTCCATTTGTGTAGAGTTCTATTTGTTGATCTAATGGATTCATTTTCATCCAATTCCTTTTTATTTGTTATGCTTTGGGTGTAAATTATCCAATTAAGGCACATAGTTACTCATGATTTCTATATGTTTAAATTCATGATAATGTTTGCTTCATGCATTACAATGGGTAAAGCCCACAACACGGAACATCCCAAAATGCAGTGAACTCCATCATCACCTCATCATATGTGGGCCTTATGGGAATGCCTTAACCTTGTGGCTTTACTTTACATGTATTTTTGCTCAAATTTTTTTTTCTTTTGAAAACCACCATAGGAAGTCTTTGAATTAAGGTAGATGCACAATTGAGTGTTTCACTATTGGGAAGCAACAATATTTTTTTCTTGGGTACCCTTTATTCAAATGCATATGGTGATTAATATATCCTTAGATTTACTAATTGGGACTTGGATCTAAATCAACAACTTCACTATGAAGAGACCTATGTGATTATTTATTGATAAAAAACTTGTTTGTTAATAATAATGGACTTTTGAAAGCAAAAAATATGGATTGGTTGACCATCACAAAATGGAAATTTTATATTGATTCACATTTCAAATTTGTTATTGGGATTCAATATATGATGTAATATAAGATGATAAATTCATATAAGGAATCTTTTATTTTAAAAATTCAACCATTTGATAGTTAGGGACTTTTGAATGATTAAATTTCGATCATATTTTCATAAGTCCATATGAGTTGCAATTTTTGTTTGTTTTTCAATTTCTTTATTCCAAAAGCATATTTTTTGAAAGTTTTAGACAAAACATTATTCTTAAAATTTTTGAGGGTTTTCCTTTTAAGACTTCCAAATTAAAAATGAAATTACACGAAATACAAGTTTTTACATATATTTGAAATTTTTTGTAGATGACTGAATATGTATTATTCAAAGATTAGAATAATAACATTTAAAAAAATAAAAACCATGTCCATTTGAATCATTAAAAAATAATTATATGGACTTATAGGGAGTGTAATTTCTACCAATATTGAGACATTCAATCATGCATTCACCCATTACATAATGAGAAGCTTTTATGTTATACTTTTGGGAACAAAAATTCCATTTTCACTTTTGGAGATTTTGTTGTGGCCTCACATTTCTTGAGTCCCAAACAATGCACTAAAGGTTTAAGGTACCTTTGGAGATTGTTGGGATTGGAAGGTACTTGTTATGATTTGGGATATGATAATTACAAAATTACACTCCTTCGAAAATGTTGGATCTTTGGGTTTGTTGTCCTTATTAATCGAAAATATTTATTTCCATGTGTATGTAGATGGGCCTACGACCAAACACTTAAGGATTCAAAGATTTATAACAATCTAGCAACCATTCAAATGGCCATGGTGCCCATAGACATGTTGTAGCCCATCAATAAATGCACTACTAACCACTTAAATTGTTGGATTTGGTTTTTAAATGTGGGAGGTATGCTTCCCCAAAGTCTTAACACCTTTTGAGGATGGAAAACAATCCACCAAACATTTAAACCACTAGTTGCCAAACATGTATTAAAATATGATGAAATTTAGGATTATTGCCAAGTGTACCTTATTACACCCCTTGTCAAAATGGATGAACTACAAATCCAATGTAAGTTTATATATATATATATATATATATATGTTTGTCATGGGTCAATGACTTAGATCAAAACTAAAAAAAGGGTAGAACTCATTAATAGTAACGAGTTTGTTGCCTTGTTGCCCCTAGCTCTAATCATTGCCTCTTTACTTATAGTTCAACCCCTTTGAGGTTGATTATCTTCTTGATTGATGTAATTATGCTCATGGTGTCCCTTTTCCTAGTTGTTGTTTCTTTCCTTGTAGTTTAACCCCTCTAAAAGCTCACTACTCCTAATGATCATCATGTGCTTAGCGGTGAGCTTTGTCTTCCTAATGATTGTTAATGTGCTTTGCATTGTTCCTAAAGGCATGTAATTTTAATTGTTGCCTCTTTGTTTGTAGCCCGGCCCCTCCTAGAGATTTGTCCTCTTGATGACTGTCATGGTGTTATTAGTGGTCACCTCTTTATTTGTGGCTTGGTCCCCCAAAGGTTTGCCACTCTAATCATTGCCTCTTTGCTCCTCGGTGCACCATTTTGCTTTCGTCATCACCTCTTTGCACTCAATAGATTGGTCCTCTATACTTTGTCTACGGATTGAACATTTAAAACTCCCATGGGTATGCTCTCTTGGAGGCTTAATGTGAATTTGTGTGTATTGTAATGTGACAAATACAAGCCCATCTCCAAATATCGACATCATGTAATAAGCTCCAAATTCTATAATTCTGATCCAAATAGGACCCTTCACTTGAAATTTACAAACCCAATCCAAATAGGACCCTTTCCCAAACACCTAAAACCCCATGGAGTGTACAATTTCCAAATGTGTATGCATCTTTATGTCTTGGACGATCACAACTCCGAGCCTATCACCAAATTAAAATCTTGATATCCATGGACCCCTACCATAGATATGTATTGTACAAAGCATTTTCTGCTACTACTAGATGTGCTCTAAGAAAGTGGGTAAGTACCATATATATGTATGTAAAGGGACGGCAGTGTTTATTATGTAAGTACACAAGGCATTTCATGGTTACTAGGTAGGTAGATGCTTGTGGATGGTTAGTACATAAGTAACTACATGGTTAACCATGGGATATGAATACAATGAAAAAGTGTTTCCCTTCCACATATAGTCCATCCTACCTATAGTATGATCTGATGGGGTACTGGTTCACTCTGGCTGGGTTGGGTTCCCACCACCTTGATGGGTTAAGTTAATGGTGGGAAGAAGGAAAAGCTCAAGCCTTATGCTTGCAAGTTACAACTAGTAGAGTACTATATGCATGTCAATGGCCAATCATCGAACCCATCTCCTTAAGGAGTCGTTGTTGTCTGTCTTCATTGTTCACAGCACCATCTATGTAAATGTAAATTGTCAGTGGGATTTCTGAACTCACAGGATTTAAAACTCAGAATCATCACTCATCACTCACCACAATATTTCACTCAACTACTTGAAGCTCCTGTTTTTTAATATGTCAATTACAGGACATCCCTTTGTACTTGCGAATAAGTCATACAACACAATCGTACTCTCTCTCTCTCTCACACACACATACACACACACACCTTGTATTCGCCTTCATGGGTGTCAAATTATTATATTAATAATTTTGGAGTCAGCCATGAACCTTATTGTATTGATCTCAGACGCACCTAATTCAGAAAAATAAATAAAAATCAACTTTCTGACCTTCCACTTTTCTGACTGTGTTTTTTTTTTCTTTTTGTTGTTGTCGTTGAAATGAAGGTGCGGGTACGACATTTGCAGGACTGTTTTAGTACCCATATTTGTATATATTTGTATAATTTCCTCTCAAGTGTGGATTCATTTTGGAATTCAGTACGTTTGAATTGAAGTTCAATTTTTAATATGAAAAAACACCAAGTCTGCCTCCAGCATGTGTTGGACTACCAGTAAGTAACACTTATCTATGTGCTCCTCTTATTCACCTGCCTCTGTCGGAAATGGGCACAACTCAAATGAATTTCTCATTAGATTTCCATCCACAATGTGGAAAACCCAAATTCATGGGCGGCTCTCAAAGCCCAATTCTCCAAAAGAAAACCAAATTTCTCAAGAATTTTTTTCACATTCAAAGTAAAGTAGTACACATAGTCAAGGTGATTCATAGAACAGAATTAAATGATACAGATTTGGAGTAAGATAGTAGTAGTTTCTACAGAAAAACATTTATAAAAAAAATTAGTGGGCACCAAATACTCATCAAAACATCTCAAATGAGAGTCAGGATGACAACAATACACATGTGAAAAAAAACAAGGGTTCAAACTAGTCTTCTCTTCTAAATTGGTCAGCAGGAGAGTTCCACCCCCCCCCAGTTTTGTATTCCCTGATTGGGCAAATCTTCTGAACAGATACGCAGTTCCATGAAATGATGGTGCCCAATTTTGCCTACTTTAGGACTACACTCAATTTGGGGATGAAACAGGGGGTTGGCGGGTCAAACTAGTGCCCGACCTAGAGAAGAGAAAGTGGATCGAAGAACTTGACTTGGATTCTATGCTTCTAATCATGGTTTATTGTGTTCATAAATTGGAGGTTGAGGCTCAGCACTCAGCCAAATTGTTGTGAGAGTGTAGTTCATGATTGCCTACAGATGTGACTTTGAGTTTTGGCTGATTTTTTGAGTCCATGATTTTTGTCTCAGTTTACTCCAATGGGTTAAATGCCTGATTGTGAGATTCATCAGGCGTGGTGACGACAGATGGGAATTATTAAGTAATACAAATTGTGTGAAACAATCTTCATGATTGTCTGCAGTTGTGACTTATGAGAATAAAATATTGGAAGATTTCTGGGTGCATGATTTGGCATCTGTCCACTCTCAATGTGATTCTGAGATTCATCAGTGCTGGTGGTAGATGGGGATTTAATTAAGTAATGTTTTACAGACGTGATTCTGATTCATCAACAATTTAATAACACTAAGAAATTCTTCACCCGTGAGGAGAAAGGGAGAGGACGGCTGGGAAAAGGATTTTAAAAGGCTAGAACCTCTTTTAAACTTGTGGAAAGATGTGAATGAAGCAGATACAGATCTCTCAAAAAGCCCTCCATGCCAGAAAATCATCTTTCACCTCCCTCTGTGAAATTATCTGCTCACCAATAAATTTGTACCAAGATACACCACGAATGACGATTGCTTTTCCTATTGAATAAAATGGGTAACTCTGTAAACACAAATCTACAAAACACGTGAGTTGGATCTGGATCCGAAATTGAAGCATCCAAAGATTTGGGGATGAAGAGTTATTAAACAAGCCTCCCCACAGTAACCCCACCTAAGTTCCGAGTTCTGAGCTGAAAACTTTCTCAAACCACACTGCCAAAGGTACTGTAAGTAGCAAGCTGATCTGATCAAAAGCCTTTTAGCCTAGATATTCCTAATCATTGGAACTCGGAATCCACATGATGCACTTACCAAGCTACCTACTATTATGACAGTTGCATGCAGAGAAGTATGGTTTGGAGTTTAGACTCACCACTGCCTGCATCATAATCATAAGCAACTAGAGATCAAGGACTTTTTTTTTTCCCTCCCAGTTTTGTGAGGTCAAAAAGTTGGCGAATTTTTTCCAAAGGACTAATTTTATAGAAATTACATTGAAAAACATACTTTGCCCAAAATTTTCTCAAAAAAGATAAGTTTTCCAGGGTGCAAGAATTCACCCAAAAAAACAACTCTACTTGGGAGCCTCTCATTGCCACTTGTATCAATAGGTGAGGAGTATTATAGTATATTTTGCTAGTTTTCTTTTATTGTGGGATATTAGTTTTAGGTAGGACTTGGTTTGTGGATGGAACCCATTTCAGTGTGAATAGCGTTTCAGCTAATTTTTGTGTTTCAGAGCTTTATCTTTGACCTGTGACTTTGGAATCATCTTTTTTGTGTTATGGGATTTCACAGCACATGGGAGGAACATGAGACATGATTGATGCCCGAGGTTTGTTGATCTCTAGTGGTTTTATGTGTTTGCTTTGAACTTGGATTCTTGCAATCGTAGATAGATGAGTACATTTGTAACATGAGAAAACAATGTGCATGTTTTTATGTGTGTGACTTTGTTAGTTTTGATAATGCTGGACATTGGTCTAATATCACAGAATGATATTTCCATTAACTCTCTTCGTTTCTATATATTATTGAGTCACATCATACATGTGAAAATGGGTACTCTTTTTTGTAACTAACAAATGGAAGTAGAATCGATTCCAGCCTTGGTTTGATTGCTGTTTTGGTTTTTGGATTTTTGTCTTGGTGTTTTCAGAGACAAACAAAAGAGCCTTTCCAGTATTTATCCAGTCTGAAAGAAGCTACAAAAAACTTCTTCCTGGAAGACCCTATCCAGTTGCTCTTCTCTTTTTCTTTGTGAAGAAAATCTTCTTCTTTGTGAAGAAAAAGTTGCAATTTGAGCTTTAGCATCCAAAACAAACCGGACCCAACTTACAGAAAGAAATTTGACACTCATCCACATCTCTTGAAATTTGTAATTGTGGTTCCCGTGGGTCAGCTTTTGCACACTAGTAGTAATTGTGCCACGGAACAGCAGCAATCACACAATACAATGCCAGGTACTGGTCTCCCCAAATGCCCTTGAGAGAGAGAGAGAGAGAGAAAGAAACGCCTTCTAACCTATCAACAAGTTGTTCTTTGGCTTGTTGTTGGGTCATTTTTTGTCAGATATCCCCAAATGACAAGAACCAGGTTTTTTTAATTCTCATCTCAAAGAGGCCCACCCATAACATAGCTATTGTACATTCTGAAAAGCCAGTGAAGAGCCATCATCTCTCTCTCTCTCTCTCTCTAAAAGCTGGCACAGATTTAAACCTACATTGTATGTGTAAGCTTTTCAAGACTTTCAGTTTGCAAATTTCCTATATGATTTATCCAGACTAGCTGCAAGACTACTTCATACTAGGTAACCTAAGTGGGACATGCTCTTCCTAACACAGGTTTACTACAGTGTAATTTAATTTGAGTTTTGAATTACAAATTTGGTACTTGGAACAACAAGATGTCTTACACTGTGGCCTTGCCATTGACATTAAAAAGAATCTTAAGGCAAAAGAAGAATTATGGAAACTCAAATATTTCACCATACAAAAATATAATCTTCAAAAAAAAATCTCTAAAAGAAACCAAAATCCTTCAAAATATTATAACTCTATAACTAATCTCAAGTTTCAACACAAGCCAAAATATCATCTTTCAAAATGCCTCATAGAAAAATAGGCTTAAATTTACCTAGGGGCCAAAATCTTTTAAGCTTCTATACTCTCCAATGAATCTAAACACAATATCCTTGCCTACTAGGCAAGGCCAATAAACAGACAATTGACTTGCTTATAACTCTGAAGTTCCATTGCAATCACCTCTTCATGAAGGGACTCAACCAATCATCTTAAACTTGTGGCATGGGGAAAAAAAAAACTCAATACATATGCTTATAACTACGTTTCATAATTATTTGGATGTTGTTGTGTTGTCCATGACTTTGCGAATTTAAAACTAGTTGAAAATTTGGGGGCACCACAAAATCTGTTTTTTTGTTGGGATATGAGGCTTATTTGTTTTAGCTAAGGAGCTCCTCTTTGGATAAATTCCTCTTGTACCAATTAACAAAGCTTAGTATAGTTCTGTAGGTAAATTTAGGTGGCAATTAACCCAAAATTTAATCTAAACACAACCAAAATGAAAGTACATTCATAGGTGACAAAATCAGTGTTGGGTGAGTATATAGATTTAAATATCTCACCCAAGTAAGGATAGGTATAATAATATTTCAAAAAGTCTTAAAGCATTTTCCAAACCATGTAAGGGTATGTGGGCTTTCCAAAATTATCAATCAAGGTAAGGGTGAAGCTAAGTGACTAGCATTTTAGCTTGTTCATAAGCTCAAGCAGGGGTAAAGAATTTATCATTTTACTTATACTTAGGTCTTATGTGTAAAAGTGGATACACACAAGGTAAATCAGAAATGTGTCTAATATGTGTACAAGTATGGCCAAATGGCAAATGGATAAAGATAATTTATTTTACATTTGGAATTGCAAACATGATGATCATGAAATTTAAATGATCCTACAAAAAATCAGCAAAAGTAAAATGAAACCAATCAACACATTCAAGTAATTTCTATAATGAAGAGAAATAAAATACGGAAAGCAAATTGTACCATAGTCACCCCACTTTAATCCATCATCTTTCAGACGCAATAATTAAAAGGTTAGTTCAAGAATATTATAACCAAATAAGATATATATATATAGTCATGGATATGTCTAAGGTTAATATTTTCTTCACCCAACAAATTAACATTGTGAGGGCAAGCATTTAAAAATGGCAATGAATTAATTACATGGCAAGTTTAGTTATTCATAATTAGGACAAGCAACCAACATGAAAATATTTTTTCAATTTTTTGAAATACTCACTTCTATGATAAACTTTTTTAATAGGCCTAGATGAAATGCTTTTCAATGAAAAACATCTCGGGAAAATCCTTTGAATAAAACAATTGGAATTTGAATTTGATGGAGATCTCTCAGGATTTAGTATCACTTATTCATTTTCCTACTAGTCATTTTCTTCAAATGCCAACATGTGTAAATGCTTTAGAGCTTTTAAAAATGTGATTTTTACTTGAAGAGGGGAGATTTCATAATTTTTCCTACTTGTAAAGCTACTATAATTAGTCATGAACTTTGTGCATTAAATGCTGATTTTCAGCAATTCATTCCCAGATTTAATAAAATTTCCTTACTTTATGGATACCAGTGAAAAGAGGGTTGGGGGGTGAAAGGAGGCCCAAAGACAGGGTGACTTCACAAATAATTGTAGTACTTATACTTACACGCCCCAAAACATTTACACTGGGTTGTGTAAGTAAGTGTATTTGACAAATATTTACACAGGCCTCGTGTAAGTGTAAAATAATATATGTACACTGCAACAGGATAAGTGTAAATGATGTACACTTACATCGGATTTACACGCCGTATATATGGCTATTGACACTTACATGCACAACACTGGTTTATCCATTATTCACCTTCTTTGAGTTAGTTATGTCACCGATTTTCTCCAATTTTCATCAATTTTTGTAATTGCCTTGAATGTCTTGACTTCATTTGATTTTCATTCATTATGCAACTCCACCAAATTCCATTTTCCCCAAGGCAGTTTCACTGACTTCCTTGCATTGTCATCAATTGTGTAATTTTGCTAAATGCATCCCTCAAGAAATTAATGTGGCCACATTCCATATTTTCATATAATTTGCAAACCTTTTTATGCAAGCTGGCTGTTGGTGAAGATAAGCAAAGTGTTTTTAGAGTGATCATCATCAGATTTTAACATTCATCAAAAGGCAGGATGAAAACAGTTCACAGAGGAAAAAAAAAAGAGAGGACCAAAGTGGTTTTCTCACCTTAATTATTGGTTCTCACAGGAGTTTCCTCCCCAGTTTTGGATTTGCCTTCACTGCTGCTCTTATTCTTCATAAAATCAAGCTTTGTTATTAGAATACCATCCTGCAAAGCTTCTGAAGCAACACTCAGCAGGTTCATTGAACAATACCCAGTTTCACTCAGTAAACACAAACACACTCAAATTGGAGATGAAACAGGGATTACAGGGTCAAACTAGGGGTCGAAGACAGGGTGACTTTAAGGATCTCAAATACGTCCACCATTTTTCACCCCGCATGTTTATAAAATCGTTGTTTACTAGGATTTGAGCTGGAAGTGTTTGCTCTCTCATTCTTTCTCTCTTCATGTTTTTGCTTGCGCACTTCCTCATTCCTTCTCTTTCATCACAAATTTGTTCATGATTAAGAAGAGCACTAAATGGTCAATCCAACTTTGGGCATTAATCTCCATACATACATACGTACATATGCACTACATACACACATGTTGTTAGCACTGAAGACACTCATGCAGACCCACCTCAATCCAATCCCAGAACCCAAAGCAAAAAAAGGAAAGAAAGCCTACTACAGTAGTTGGCACCCGGGGCCACCCCCATGTGCATAGCTAATGGTCCAGCCCATGTGCGACTACATACACTTGCAGTGGATGAAATTAGAGACACCACATGTGGTGCGCACAGCAGAGTTTGAAGAAGTGCCAGACAGACCAGTTTGATTCTAGCCTATTCACAACAATTCTTTTTTGTTAGATATCATAAATAAAGCTTGGCTTAGCCTAAGTTGTGGAACCCTCCTCCTCATATGGCTGTTTTGCTTCAACATATCTCAATACTTAGTAAGTAAAAGGGTAAAGTCGCAGATGCCCTAACACTGTCATGCATGCATGGTAGTCCATATATTCCACAGATACATGCCAGCCATTTGTCACATCAGATTGGCGACCAATAGACTAGTTGTTGCGGGCGTGGGAGGGGCTCTGTACTACCTCCCCCAATGAATCATGGTTTGGTGATACCAAGCTGACATCCATCCCTAAAAAGCCTAACCCGACTAATAATTACAGGCACAAAGTAAGTGATTGTTGCTTGAAGGGGAGGGTAATGACACAAACATCATGTCATTTGCCCTTGATTCTCTCCCTTATGTCATTCGCCCTTGGTTCTCAACACTATATGGCGTTTCTACATGCACTACTCCTCCCGGTCATCATAATGCACTCCAAGGTTCTTTTTTTTCCTTTGTATTTGAACACACCTTGCATGGAAGATAGTTTCCTCAATTGAGGGGACCTTTCACCATTTGCATGCAAACCTTCTGCCATTCAAAAAGAAAACCTTTTGTATCTTAGGCCAAGGAAGGCTTAGCTCCTCCTCCTCTTGCAAGCCTCCCTTAATTTTTGGGCCTTTGCCCTTGAGACTACAACCCTAAATCTTCCTACAGATGATCACCACTTAAGTTACTTTTAAAAATTCCTAAAGAAAACATTGGCTTTCATCCTAAGGTTTTATCCTGGATATAATTATTAAATAGTGTTCAAAACCACATATTCTTCCACCAAAACCCACACAAGAGAGGGCTTAGGAAGCAGTAAGAATGATTGCATTTGGAAACACACACAAAATTGCTCACCCGTATGGATGCACATGTGATTCAGAGTCAGGATTGATTCACTTGGAAAATTGGGTTTGTGTGTCGTAAATTGCTCAGAAAGACAGAAGGAGTTGGATCCTCATATCTGAAAAGTTGATGGTGAACCATGTGCCTTCCCTACTGTGCAGTCACTGGCTGCTAACAATTTTCCATGCTGTGAACTGGGGAGACTTCATGAGGTTCTGGAAAGAAAAGTGTGGAGTGGAGTTTCATTTGTATGTACCATGTCAACATACCCGTTGTTAATGGAAGAAACTAATTCACTTTTTTGTCAGCCTTCATGGTTGTGGACCATGGTGTGAGAAACAAAGTTGAGAGGGGGCGGGACCTCATGGGTGCCTGATTGGTGATGATCCATGTGCTAGTGAAAATTTTGTGCAGTAACCAATTTTTGAGCAAAGAGTTTTGAAATTCAGCTCTGAAGATTAATTGATTTTCAGTGGGGATTGTCAGTCCCTCACATAAGAATTGATGACACCGATTGTGGGGTCCCAATTCCGTATGTTTGGAATTGTCCACACTTGTTGTTGTGCCTCCTACCATTCTCATGGGCCATGGCTGAGGGTGGTGGTAGTCAGCAGCAGCTGACAAGGTGAATTCTTCGGGGTAAATGACAGACACACTTGAGATTGGCCATTTGCATCATGAAACTTTGTTGGTGATACTTACATCAACTTGGGCCACAAATTCTACTCTCGAAATCACCAGATGTTTTGGGACTAATTCTTTCTTCCAACTTGTCGTCCTTGCGTAAAAGGGCAGGTGGGGGCGGGCGGAGGTTTCACCAACACCATGTCACATTTGAGAAAGTGGGGTGGCAAGGGAGGTTCAGTTCCTAAAAAGATTGGCCATTTACAAAGTGGAACTTTGTTGGTAAGCACCAAGATGTGCCAGATATTAACTCTAGACTTGTAATTGTCAACTTTGGGGCTACTGCTTGGCCTGACTCCCTACTCTTTGCAGAAAGGAAATGTGAGCAACACATACCAGCCACCTCGTGACAATTCCCAACAGCTAACACTTCCTTAACATGTGTGTGCAAAGGGTCAGTGGGTTAGACCACCCAGATCGAACCAACAGCCAGCAGTGCACCATGAGGTACCAATTGGTAAGTGGACATGAAGCACTTTTCTGTTGGGTTCTAGTTCCAGAGCGCGCTCACCACGGCAGTTAGCATTACCACCTACCTACTAACATTACAAGAGAAAGTGAGCTTTTCATCACACAAAAAGTCATGGTCCATGACACTTGTTTATGGTGAGCCAGGGAAACTGCACAGTTTCATGTAATACAATGTACAAAATGTGATGTTTAATGTGGCATATAATACACAAAAATTGCAATTTGACACACCAGGTATACAATGCACATATGTATTATTGTGTAATATATGCAGATATCTAGTGTCAAATTGTAATTTTTGTGTAGCATATATGACAATAAATGTCACATATTGTACATTGTTATGGATGAAACCACATAGTTTATCTTACACAAGTGACATGAGCCACAGTTAGTTGTTTTATTTTATTTTATTTTGGATAAAAACCACTATCTTGTTGTGTAACAACTCACTAACCCTTATCAACTTACTAACCATTTGATTGCACTGACTTATTCCATAGCCACCTATTCAGCTATCTACTACTTGCTATTTTTTTAATAGGATAGGTTAGCAAGGTGGCATTTCTATCAACTTACTTGCAGTTCATCCACAACTAAGTCATAGTAACAGGTATCCAGCAGATGATGCATTGGTGGTTGTTGGTTCTCACTTTGGCCATGAATCAGCCTTTATGAAGCTCGGTATGTTGGAAGTTGTTGGTCTACGTTGGCTGTGGATCATCCTTTATGAAGCTTGAAGAGTAAGGCTCGTGAGGTAGAATGGAATGATCTGAAGAGTAACATTGAGTTTTAGCATTTCTTGATGCCTCTGTCTAATTGGATAAGTCCTGGTCCAGGTTCAAGACTTGTACACCTCGAGGTGCTAAAGTTTGTTGCTCCCCTTTGTGTATTCTCGCAGCTAAGATGTAGCCCAAAAGTGTGAGAATGTTGGGGGTGGACTTGTATGTCTTAAGGAAGTCAAGATGAGTGTTGGGTGGGTATCAACTTTTGAACATACCAGCTTGTAATTGCATTGAGTCTTTTCTGTAATTTCATACCAACCTGGTACTTTGTTTTGGATCCTTTCTTAAACTTTCATTTCAGCCTGGTCCTGGCCAGTATTTCAGTCAAGGCTGATTTTTTACTCCTCCGTGACAGGTATATATTATACAGGTGGTATTGAGATCAATAGAACCTTAGTATAAAACTAGTTTTACCTCAAGTACCTATCACAAAGGAACTAGTACAAGGTTGGTATTGCCTCAGGTCACTAGTCAATGTACCAGTATGGTTAGTTCTTTGATACCAGGACCAGTAGTCTATAACACTGGTTCCAGCCCGCCCAACACTGGTCAAGGCTCTCTCAAAATACCGTATTATACCTTCGTCACTTTGACACATGTTTGTCAAATAATTAATTAATTAATTTTGAGGATTCCATTTTTGACAAATGATATATTCTCAATTTTTATGTTTTATCGGATTCTGTAATTTCCTTCAGAAAAACCATATTTCTGAAAGAAATTGAAAATTTTCAACATTTCTGAAAATAATATAATCATTGGCGACCTGGCCCAGGTACTACGGTAGGTCTCATTGGTTAGTTGTCATGGAGTGCATCCCAACACCAATTCTTTCAGGTATGTAGTTGGTACCACAAGTTGATAAGTAGAAAACAACATAGGTATGGAGGACCACCATTGAGCCTTTAGCTAGAGACTCATGACCTCCTATCCTCACTACAAGGTAGGATTTTGGATTTTTGTTGTGTGCTCTATAGTGGAGTCTTTGTTTTCAGGTGTCAGCCTTTGGCATTAGAAGTGGGACATCATGAGCCTCTCCTCTCTCTCACTCTGAAGGTTTTAAAGCTACGAGGACATTTGTACTCTCATTCTCCTTTTCCACTCTTTCTTTGCTTTTTGTATTCTGTTTCGATAAAGTTTGGCAAGCTTATAACAAACACAACTTTGCTGGTCTGCTCGGCAAGACTTCCGTGGTTTGTGGAACTGGTGAGTGCCCAGTGGGACAGAGGAAGAAGATGGTATGATTGGGCATGCCGGCATTTAGGGGTAGGTAGGCAGCAGATGATATAGGTTACAATCGCACACAGTCTGTAGACCAAGATTGAAATATCTATATGTCAAGTAGAAAGTTTTCTTCTTTCTAGATAACGTACTCCTGCAAATGTCTGGCTGCAGATGCTTGCATGAAGCAATGGACAATTGAAACAATTTCAATTCATACAATCCACAACCCAAGGTTATGAGCAACTTTAAATTCTTTGAAGAAACCCATAGGAACAAAACCAAACTTGGTTGGCATCATGGAGTTGAACTTGAATAAGTAATAACAACCCTAAAGTAAATTCACTCACGATCCTTCTGAAAAAAAATTTGATTTTGAATGTACAAAGCAACAAAAAAAGTAAATCATTAGCTGAAGCGATGAATATACCTTGTACCCATAAACATACAATTGGAACTTGGGTTGGGTATAATTATCAGGACAGACCGGTTGATGATTGTGGGGGTGGTGAATAGGGCATATGTAGTATGTAATTAATAGGTACATACATACATACATACATACATACATATGTCAGTTTCACCTACATTGCTCCTCAATGCTCATCATTCTCCAGCCCCTTTTTGTCTTGTGAAAATCAAACTTCTTGTTGTGGCGGTAAGTTAGCTGACTCTAACAGCCACCATGTTTTTTTCTTTCTTTTTGGCAGGCCAACATGACAGGTCTAATAAGGCCAACTTTTGCCAATACAACAGCAGCACCAAGCACCATAGTTTCATTGTTGAGATCATGATATAAGCTAGCTAGTTGATGATGGTCCAAGAGTCCAGACTTTGTGTAAGTTGTGATAATCATGAATTTGATAGGAGTACTTAAATTGGGTGTGGGGGAGGGGGGAGGGGAGAAGTAGCAGAGAGGAAAAAAGGACACAAACTGAAAGTAAAAAGGGTCCTTCAGAATTTTTGTTGGTTGTTCATGTCCCCTTTTATGAATAGTCAGTCATATTGGCAGCTCCCTCTAAAGTTGCTTCCTCAAATGATTGGTGACCAGATTGGCCTTTCTGGCTCCCTTCCTTTCTGCTCTTCACCCTGTGAAAAATGTCAAACCTGAAAAAGTCTCTTGCCTAACTCATAAGGGTATTCACAATGAACTTTGTTTTCACACTTTTAACTTTCTATGCAGAGTTTCTGACCAGCCCCTCTGCCCTTGGGAGGGGAGGGGATGAGGGGGAGAAGAGGTGGGGCATGGGGGGAGGGGACCTACATATTTAAGCCTGTTGTGTGGGTAGTAAGCACTGTTTTCCTCAGGAATTTTTGTTTGTAGCCAAACTGGTAGTCATCCATAGGAAGATGTAGAAGAAATGGCTATCATCCCTAGGAAGATTTAACTAAATCCGGCTATAAACCACAAATGAAGTGCAAATCTTTAATCATCCTTCTATATTTCTTTCTAGCTACCCAATGAAAATCAAATATATGA
>Ga0116228_10001247_pt1 | contig 20954 bp, 3 predicted proteins | sample S1TSphfallax_2_FD_89694 | JGI IMG/M metagenome (GOLD analysis project Ga0116228, IMG submission 89694) | Host-associated microbial communities from peat moss isolated from Minnesota, USA - S1T2_Fc - Sphagnum fallax MG | ecosystem: Host-associated > Plants > Peat moss > Unclassified | place: USA...
CATCGACGTGCTTTCCGGCACGGCCTCCATCTCCGGCGGCACGCTGGCCAGCAACATCACCGTCAGCGGCACTGCAGCAACGCTCGCGCTGACAAACTTGACCAATGCAGGGCAGATCAGCGTGGCCGGCGCCCTGCTGGAGATCGGCTATCAACTCGAATATTACGAAGGGCCGTCGGCATTCTACGGCCTTACGTCCGGTTCGCCTTTCGATAATCTCGGCACGGTTTCCGTCACCGGCAGCACGGTGTTCCTCGGCGGCAGCCAGTCCCTCTCGGATCTCGGCAATTTTTCGCTCGCCCAATCCACGCTTTATCTGGTGGGCACGCTGGACGCCACGGGCGATCTGCTGGACGGCAGCGGGATAAGCGCGCCGCTGTCCGGCGCAACGCTGCTATCCGGCGGCACGATCGCGGGCGGGACCCTGAATCTTGCGGCACTCGGCCTGATCCTGGATGGCGGCGCGCTCTCCGGTGTCACGATCTTCGATGGCCTGACCATCACCGGCCATTCGGTGACGCTGGAAAACGGCACAACGGTGTTCGCCGATGCCGGAACCACGGCGGGCACCATCGTCATTGATTCCACATTGGCTGGGGCGACCGTCTTCTATGACCCCCCAGCCTCCGGCACAATCGGCCAGGCATTCGAGGTGCTGGCCGGCACGCTGGCACTCACCGGCGCTTTCACGCTGGACAGCACGATCACCGCGAGCGGCACGGGCGCCGTGGTCTCGCTAAGCCCGGCATCCATCTACGACTTCGGCATGGTCTGGGACAATCTTGGCACCATCATCGTCGAAAACGGCGCCACGCTGGTCCTTGCCGGCAACGAATCCTATGCCGATTTCGGGACAATCATCAACGACGGCGGCACGGTCGAATTTTCCGGCACGCTGGAAAATGCCGGCGTGACGTTGACGGCGGCCGATACCGCTCTGCACGGCGTGGTCCTGAACAACGCCACGATCAGCGGCGGCGCCGCCGATCTCGACGGGCTGGGCGCAGTCCTTGAAGACGTCGTCTTGGAAGACACCACCGTCTTCAACGGCCTGACTTTGGGCAACGGGTACGTGACCCTTGCCGGCGGCAGCGAGGTGTATGCCACCGGCAGCACAATCGGCACCATCACGCTCGCCGCCACGCCGGTCGTCTATTCACCCTACGAGACTCTCAACGGCACGAGCTATCTGCAAATCGACCCCGCAACACCGGGTGCGGTGATCAACCAGCCGGTCGTGGTGCTGGACGGCACGGCGGCGCTGGTCGGCGATTTCACCCTCGCCGGCGATCTCAGCGCCAGCGGCGCGGATTCGGCCATCGAACTCGACGGGCCGCAAGCCTATGATTATGCGTCCGGGCGCGAAACATACGCGTCCTGGCTCAATCTCGGCGCCGTCACCGTCAGCAACGGCGCCAGCCTGTTCCTGACCGGCGACGAAACCGCCGCCGATCTCGGCGACATCCAGGACGACGGCGGAACGGTCATTCTGGACCAGGGCACTTATGAGAACGCGGGCAGCCTGATCAGTTCGCTCTCTTCGGATCTGCAGGGCGCGGTGCTCAATGATGTGATCATCGAGGGCGGCACGTTCGACCAGGCCGGCCTGAATGTTTCGTTCAGCAGCGCGATTCTCGACAATGTTTCAATCCTGGGCGGCCTGAATGTAACCGGCAGCGGGTATAGCTTCGACAACGTTTTCCTCTCCGGCGCCACAGCCCTTCTCCCGGCCGGCACGGGGTCCCCGGCCTTCACGGTCGGCACGCAAGGTGAGATCAGTTTCGAAAACACCGGCTACACGCTGACCAATGCGCTGAGCCTGGCCGGCGGCACCGCGGAATTCGCCGACATCAATGCCGCAACCATCGCCGTCATCGCGCCCATGGCGGCGGTCACCGGCTATGGCAATCTCGACTATTCTGGCGCCGGGACAATTTTCAACACCGGGACCATCGAGGCGCTTGGCGGGACTCTTGGGAATCTGAACGTCGAATTGACCAACGGCGTCTTTGTCAATAGCGGGACGCTGATCGCAGCGCCCGGCAGCGACCTTGATCTTTCGGTCGCGACATTCGCCGCGATCGGCCTGGTCATCGCCGAAGATAGCAGCATCGTCGAGGATTACCCGTATTACGGCAACGACGAACGCGTCACCGGCGGAACGTTCGCAATTTCCGCCGCATCGCAATTACAGTTTTTCAATTCGCCGGAGATTGATGCGTTCATCAACCTGAGCAATGGCACGCTGGATGGCGCCGGAAATTACTATTACCAAAATTACAATAATCTGACGCTCGACGCCGGCGGCGCGATCACCGGCAGCGGCCTGATTTCCGACCCTGGTTATTATGGAACAGGAACAATCTTCGACAGCGGCGTCATCGCCGCCACCGGCGGCCGGCTGACCATTGAGGAAACCATCACTGGCGCCGGCACGCTCACCATCGGCATCGGCGCCACGCTGGAACTGGCCGGCGCCGTCAGCAACAATGTCACGCTGACCGGCGGCGCCAACGTGCTGCAGCTGGACAATGGCGGCACGCTGTTCACCGGCACGGTGGAAAATTTCACCGCCGGCGATCAGCTGGTCATTGCCGGTTTTGAGGCGACCAGCGCCACCTTCGCGAATAATCTCCTCACCCTCGCCAATGCCGGCGCGGACATCACGCTGGCGCTCGACGGGGATTTCCCGCCCGGCGCCTTCGCAACGACGCTCAACAGCAACAACCAAACCGTCGTCCAGCTCGGCACCGCCGGCGAGGCGGTCACGATCGCCGCACCGGCAAGTCTGTTCACCAATGCCGGCGTGGTGACACAGGTGCCAGGCATAACCATCACCGATTCGCTGGACACGCAGATCACCGTGCAGGTGGTTGATCAGTCCGGCGTGCTGGATGCCAATCCGGCCAGCGGCGCGCTCGTGCAAGGCGGGGGAACCGGCACGCTGGTGCTTTCCGGAAGCCTCGGTGCGGTGAGCGAGGAGCTTGCCAGCCTGGATTACCGCGCGCCCGCCAACGGGGCGGTGTCCGACCAGATCGCGATCATCGCCCAGGGCAATGCCGGCGACACGAGTGCGGTGATCGCCGTCACGATCAACCAGCGGCCAAGTTTTTCCCTCCCCGCCGCGGTGTTGCTGGAGCCCCAGGCGCCAGGCAGCCTTGCCGGCGTCACCCTGCAAAAATCCGATGCGGCCGCCGGCGAGATTTTCACCGTCATCGTCGCCGACCAGTTCGACACGCTCTCCGGCAGCCCCGCCGGCGCCGGCACGCTGTCCGGCGCCGGCGCCGCCGCAGTCACGCTCACCGGCACGCTCGCCGATATCAACGCCATGCTCGCCGGGCTGACCATCAGCGGCCAGCAGAATGATATTTTGACCCTCAGCGCCGCGGACGGCCTTGGCGGCAGCGTGGTGGCGGAACTGGCGGCTGATCTGGACCTGCCGGCCGCCATCAACGGCCCCGCCACCTTCGTCGCGACACTCGATGTGGCAGAGTCAAACCTCGGCATCAGCATCACCGACCCCTACGCGGACGCCGCCGGCGAATCTTTGGGCCTCACCCTGACCGCCGCCACCGGCACGCTCGCCGGCGGCGGCGCATCCGGCCCGTCGATCACCTTCTCCGGCACGGTCGCCGAGCTGAACGCCGATCTCGGCGCCCTCACCTACACCGCCGCCGAACAGGGCCAAAGCCTCGACCCCATCGGCATCACCGTCACCGACCAGCATGGCGGCACCGCCACCGCCCTGATCGACGCGCTGGATATCGGCCAGCCCCCAAGTTTTTCCACCCCCGGCGATGTGCTGCTGCAATCCGGTACGCCAGGCGCCGTTCCAGGACTCAGCCTCACCAAATTCGAGCCGCTGCCCGGAGAAGAATTCACCGTCTATCTTCACGACCAGAGCAGCGCGATTTTCGCCGCCGCCGCGGATGGCGGCGCCGCCTTCGGCGCCGGCAGCAATCTCGTAACACTCACCGGCTCGCTCGCCGCCATCAATGCCGAGCTTGCCGGCATCTCCGTCACCGGCACCGCGGATGATACGCTCTCGCTCCTCGCCGGCGACAGCGATGCCGGCACCGCCACCGCCAGCATCCCGCTGGACGTCAACATCCCCGCCTCGATCACCGCGCCCGAGGATTTTCTCGCCTTCGGCGGCTCGGCCGTCAGCAATCTCGGCATTTCGCTTACCGACCCGTATGTCGCGGCACTTGGCGAAACCCTCTCCGTCACCGTCCAAGACGTCAACGGCACGCTCTACAGCAACGCGGGAACCGGCAACGAGACCGGCACCATCTCCTTCTCCGGCAGCGTCGCCCAGATCAACGAGTTCCTCAGCAACCTCGTCTACACCGCGCCCGCCGACCCGCTCTTCCCGGATTTCATCGGAATCACCGCGGTCGACCCCTCCGGCGGCACCGGCTCCGCGCTGATCGAAGTCATCCCGCCCGACCCGCCAACCCTCAACGCCCCAAGCCTGGTCGCCATCGCCCCAGGGCTCGCGACACCCATCGACGGCGTCAGCGTCGAAGGCGGCGCCAACGAGCCGGGCAACACGCCGATCACCATCGAAATCGACGCCGGCGAAGGCTTTCTCGGCATCGGCATCACCTCCGGCGTCTCCGTCATCAATAATTACAGCAACCAGCTGGAGCTGGTGGGCGAGGCCGCGGCGCTCAACACCGCGCTGTCCTCGCTGGTCTACCTCGGCGGCACCGAAACCAGCTCCCTCTCGGTGGACGGCCAGCCCGAGGCGGACGAGCTCTATGTCGCCGCCATTGAAGGCGGCGCGACCGCCGCGTCCGTGGTTTCGGTTTCCGCCCCCACCCTAAGCAGCTCCGCCACGCTCGCGCAGCCCGTGCTGGTGCTGGCGACCGATGAAAACCCGCTCTCCGCCGCCCTGCTGCAATGGGAACAGGACAATGCCGCCTTCGTCGGCACCCTCTTTGCAGACCTGCCGGGCTATTACGGGTCCAGCCAGCAAACCCCGCCCATCACCTTCCTGCTCACCGGGTTCGACAGCACCATCCCCGTCCAGCTCCCCGGCGGCTATTACGGCGCCGGCCCCAGCCAGCTCACCTCCACCGGCACGCTGGAACCCTTCGCGCCGGTGGTGGGCGACTGGGTGAGCAGCTACGGCCAGGCCACGGCGGAGAGCCTGGGCGGCGCCGGCGAAGGCAGCCCGGTGCAGTTCACCATCACCTCCACCGATCTCGGCGCCAAGCAGCCGGACCAGATCACCTACATCATCGGCAGCAAATCCGGCGCCACATTGCTGCCGGACCGCCGCCTGACCATCGTCTTCAACAAACCCGGCGGCAGCACCGCCTCACCCACTTCGCCCGACACGTCCTCCCCCACCACGACCCAAGGCGGCGGCGGTGGCGGCGGTGGCGGCAAACGCGCCGACGGCGACGGCGACGTCCACCTCACCACCTTCGACGGCCTGCATTACGACTTCCAGGCCGCCGGCGAATTCGTCCTCGCCAAATCCACCGCAGCTGGGGACAGCTACGAGGTGCAGATCCGCCTAGAACCCTGGTACAACAGCGCCAGCGTGTCGGTCACCACCGAAATCGCCGCCGCCGTCGGGTCCAGCCGCGTCACCTTCGACCTCACCCGCGCCGACACTGTCTGGGTCAACGGCGCCGCCATCCCGCTTACCGATGGCCAGCATTACGACCTCGGCGCCGGCACCCTCATCCAGCTTTCCAGCACCAGCTGGGAAGTGCTGTGGGATAGCGGCGAAACCCTCACCGTCAGCAATCCCGGCGACTTTTTGGACTACACCACAACGCTCGCCAAACACGCCAAGGCCGATTCGGTTCAGGGATTGCTCGGCAATGACAACGGCAACCCCGCCAACGACCTGGTCCTGCCCGACGGCACGGTGCTGCAACAGCCCGTCAGTTTTTCGGAACTCTACACAAATTTCGCCAATGCCTGGCGCGTGACCCAGGCAAATTCCCTGCTGGATTACGGCCCCGGCCAGAGCACCGCCACCTTCACGGATGCATCTTTCCCCTCGGATTCCACATCGCTTTCCAACATCCCCGCCAATGTGCTGGAAAACGCGGTCAGCCTCGTCACCGCCGCCGGCATCACCAACCCGGCCGCCCAGCAGGCCGCGATCGAGGATTACCTCCTCACCGGCGACCCCGCCTTCATCAGCGCCGACGCGCAACAGGCCGATACCAGCGTCACCATCCTGCAAACCCCCACCAACCCGGCGCAAGTCTCCGGCCTCGGCATCGAAGCGCCGGAGACCTCCATCTTCCAATCCCCCTCCGGCACCACGGCCGTTACCTTCACCGTCTACACCACCGGCACCTCCGCCACCGCCCAGATTCTCGCCTACAGCCTCATCACCGGCGCGGGCTATCTCAGCGCGCAGGATTTTCCCGGGGATGTTCTGCCGGCCGGCTTCGTGACGCTGGCCGCCGGCCAGAGCAGCGCGAATTTCACCCTCGACGTCACCGGCACAATCGGCGCCGCCGGCGCCGAGGTTCTCGCTCCCGTCATCACCCCCGTCACCACCACCGAGGCCATCCTCGCCCCCAGCGCCTATGTCTCAATCCTCAACAGCACCCCCGTCGAGGGCACCGACGCGCAGGCGGAATTCAGCGATACCTCGGCGCTCGGCACGCTTTCCGGCACCGGCGAAAGCCTCACCCTCGATCTCGGCGCCATCGGGCTCGACCAGTCCCTCGGCGCCATCGAGATCGAACTCATCAACGCCGCCGCCACCGGCGCCGATACCCTCAGCGGCCTGTTCGCCAATCAGGGCACCGGCTTCAATTTCTCCTCCGGCCTCGCCGAAATCACCGGCCTCATCCCCGGCGCAGACGCCGCGCTGGTCTTCACCGTACAAACCGGCACGCTCGGCGAAGTTTCCGACGTGCTCAGTTTCTCGGCACAGGAAAGCAATCCCAGCGGCTACAGCGCCGGCATCGGCATTTACAACCTCACCATCAAAGCGGACATCGTCCCCGAACCCCTCATCCGCGCCCCGCTTCAGGATGTTGCACCCTTTGGCCAGCCCGGCACGCTGACCGGCATCAGCCTCGCCGCCCCCACCGCCAGCTATGCGACCGAGGGGGTGACGCTCACCATTTCCGATACCGCCGGCACGCTGGCCATAGGCACGCCGGGTGCTGCCACACTTACCGGCAATGACAGCACGGCGCTGGTCATTTCCGGCAGCCTCGCCGCGGTAAACGCAGCACTCGAGACGCTGGAATTCACCGGCACGGCGCAAAATTCCGTCACCCTTGCCGCCGCCTTCACCGGCGGCCCGGTTGCCACCCGCACGCTCGCCGTCATCGCCACCCCGCCCGCCATCAACGCCGCCGGCTTCAGCGCCACGCAAGACAGCCCGGCGGCTGTAAGCGGCGCCAGCATCGCCGACCCCTTCGCGCAGGCGGAAGGCGAATTCGTCACCCTCACGGTATCCGACGCCACCGGCCTGCTCGCCGCCGCCGGCACGGGCTTTACCGGCGACGGCAGCGCCGCGCTGACCTTCACCGGCACCGTCCCGCTGATCAACCAGGATCTCAGCACCCTCACCTACACGCGCCTGGCCACCGGTTTTTCTCCCGAGCCGATTTTTTTCGCCCTCACCGACCCCGCCGGACAAACCGCCACAACCACCATTTCAGCCGCAGCACCGACCATCCAGTTGGCGGCGCCAAGCGGTCTGACCACACCGCTGGAGACGCTGGTTCCGGTCACCGGCATCGCCATCACGGACCCGGCCGCGGCGAGTACAAGCGCCCTCGTGACCGCGACGCTGGTCGCATCCGATGGCGATCTCTCCGTCACCGGCACGCAGATCGGAACATTGAGCGGCAACGGCACCGGCACGATCATACTCGCCGGCTCTCTGGCCGCGGTGAATGCCGAGCTTGCGACGCTGCACTACCTGGAAACCGCCACCTCCGGCTCAATCACCCTGTCTGCCGGCGACCCGTCCGGCAACCAGGCCGCCGCCACCATCACCACCAGCGATGAGTTTTTGTCCGTCGTCGACAACCTTCCCACCACCTTCGCGCCAGAAGTCCAGCTGCCGACCCTGCTCGGAATCATTTCAACGGCGGTCGAAACAAGTCCCGCCATAAACGAACTTGCCCAAACAGCCAGCACCTTTTTCGAACCGGAATTTATCAAGGCGTTCAGCGAAGCGGAAACGATCGTCACCGATGCGGCAGAGGGTCAAACAATAACGCCCGAAGCCTGGACTTCGTATGCTGGAGACTTGTTTTCCTCCGTCGGCATCACCTACACCAGCAGTCAATTAGGTTCCATCGGTTCAACACTCGCCGCCATTGCCGAGATTTTATCGGCGCCCTCCGGCAGCAGCCAAGCTGTCGTGTCAGCTGCCTCCGGCGCCATCACCGCCGGCACAGGCGGCAGCAGCCTCAGCAGCCTCGTCAGCTCTTTGTCTTCGCTTCTCAACGCCGCGCAAAATGCCGGGAATCTCAGCAATCTGGGTGGTGCAGTCGCGAGTTTAGCGCAGAGTATCGGTAGCGGCATGAATGTCGGTGGGCTCGCGGGCGGATTCGTCGATTTTGGCCTGGGTGTTGCCGGCGCTCTAAGTAAAGCACAGGGCCTCGGTAACATCGGCGGCACCGCTTCCGGAATTGGCGGGGCCCTTAACAACGCGTTCAATCTCACGAAGGACTGGCAAAATCCGCAGGTCAATGTCGATAATTTGTGGAAGGATCAAATTGACTTCAATCTGAGCATGGCCGGCTTGGCCCTTAATGTTGCCGTTGCCGGGGCGCTTATCAGTCCTCTCACCTACGCGATTTTTGCCGGCGGTCTGCTCGGATACGGCCTCTACCAGGCTTTCGGCAAAGGCGACGTTCACCTCACAACCTTGAGCGGCCAGCTCTACGATCTCCAGGCCGAAGGTGAATTCACCCTCGTGCAATCCACGGTAACGGGCAATTCGTTCGAAGTGCAGGCGCGCCTGCAACCTTGGACGTCCGGCGCCTCCGTTTCGGTGATGACCGAAATCGGCGCCGCCGTCGGCAAGGACCGCGTCACCTTCGCCATTGGCCGCCCCGCCACGGTCTGGGTGGACGGGCAGGCCAGCACGCTCGGCGCCACCAACCCCCTCATTCAGCTCAATGGCGGGGTTTTGCTGGCCGTTTCGCCCACGGAATATGCAATCCTGTGGAACACCGGCGAACTCATCACCATCACCAACCAAGGCACGTATCTGGACGTCGCGGTCTCCCTCGGCCCCAATGACGGCGCCAATTCCACGCAGGGCCTGCTCGGCCCGAACAACGGCGCCGCCAACGACTTTGAATTGCCCGATGGCACCGTGCTCACGCAACCGCTCACGAGTACGGAACTCTACACCACCTTCGCCAATGCCTGGCGCATCACCCAGGGGAATTCGCTGCTGGATTACGGCGCCGGCCAGACCACCGCGACCTTCACGGATACCAGCTTCCCCAGCGACGCCATCAGCCTGAAGGACCTGCCCGCCGACCTGGTCGCACAGGCCGCCTCCGTGGTCGCCGCCGCCGGCATCACCAACCCGGCGGAAGCCGCGGCGGCGGAGCTCGACTACATCGCCACCGGCAACCTCTCCTTCGTCAACAGCGATGCGCAGAATTACGGCACCAGCAGCACCTCCAGCACGGTGACTGAAACCACGCCGCCGCCCGCCAGCTCCGGCATTTTTGCGCCGAACACAATCGTCTCGGAGGCGAATCCGGTCTCCTTCACCGCCTATCTCACCAACACCGCCTCAAGCGCCGTGGTGCTCGACTGGACCGTTACGGTGCCCGATGATTCCTATATCGGCACCGTCGCCTTCGACGGCACCCTGCCCTCCGGCACGGTCACCATCGCCGCCGGCCAGACCGTGCAGAATTTTGCCGTAACACTCTCACCCGGCATCCTCGGCTCGCTGGCTTCAGAAAACCTGCAGGTGGTCATTTCCGCCACGGACAGCACGCCGGTCTTCTCCTCCACCGCGCAGGTCGAAATTCTTAATAGCGCGGCGGAACCGGGCACCGCCCCGGCACCTGCGTTTTTGGAAACCTCCGGCACCGGCACATTCCTGCCGAACGCCAACGGCTATGCGCTGGACCTCGGCACCGTCTTCACCGGCGAAACCATCGGCCAAATTCTCCTGGCGCTGGAAAATATTTCTGCTCCCGGCGCGGATCTGCTGGGCGGCAGTTTTGGCACCGCCTATGGCGCGGGTTTTTCGCTCTCCGGCGAGACCCCGCTTGCCGCCATCGCCGGCGGCGACAGTTTTGCCGCGCTGACCATTACGGCCAATACTTCCATCGCCGGCGCCAGCCAGGAAAACGTTTTCTTCTACCCCACGGACAGCAACGCCACCGGCTATAACGCCGAACTCTCCCCCATCGAACTCACGCTGACCGATACCGTTGAAAACCTTCCCACCGCCTCCATCAGCAACGAAACCATCAATTTCGGCACGATCCACGTAGGGAACACCGCCAGCGCATTCCTCACCATTAGCAATACCGCCAACGCCCCCGCCGCCGGGCTGGATGCCACCATCACCGCGCTGGCCGGCGACGCCACCGGCGCCGGCGGCTTCTTCACCCTGGCCCCCGGCGCCACGGATGATTCGGACATCACCGCGGGGCTGAACACGGGCACGGCCGGCGCGCAGACCGGCACCGTCATTCTCGGCCTTGCCGCCGATAGCGGCACCAGCACCGAATCCCTGCCCAGCGCCACGATCAGCCTGTCCGGCACCGTCCTGAATTACGCCACCGCCGCCCTCACCAATCTCGGCGCCGGCAATTTTGTCTCGGCCGGTAACGCAGCGACGCTCGATCTCGGCATCCTCCCCCTCGGCACGAATGCGGTCATCGATCTCGGCGTGCTCAACGCCGCCAGCGGCCCCGCGGACCTTTTGGAAGGCAGTTTTTCGAGTACCGGCGGCGCCGGATTCAACAATGCCGGCCTGCAAAGCTTCTCCAGCATTGCCGCCGGCGGCACCGCGCAGGCGCTGGTCACCCTTTCCACCGGCGCCGGCGGCAGCTTTGCCGAAACCATCACCTTGGCCAGCACCGGCTACGATTCCGGCTATGCCGGCACTTTGACGCCGCAAACCATCGTCATCGAAGGCGATGCCCCGGCGCCGCCGGTTCTCGCAGCGCCCACCCTCGCCGCCGTCACGCCCGGCATTGAAAGCGCGGTTGATGGCCTCAGCGTGCAATCGGGCAGCACCGAAAACGCGGCGACGCCCGTCACCCTGTCCCTCGCCGCCGCGAACGGTGCGCTGGCGTTAAAGCTGACCACAAATGTCGCGGTCAGCGGCAACGGCACCGGCGATCTCACACTCACCGGCGCCGCCGCCGCGATCAACACCGCGCTCTCCTCGCTGGTTTATACCGGCGGCACCGGCCCCGGCAGCGGGACCATCGACGGCGCGCCAAAGGTCGATACAATCAACGTGACCGCCAGCGAAGACGGTGCTTCCGCCACCTCCGCCATCGCCGTCTCCGCCCCCACCATTTCAAACCTCCTGGCGCGGCCGGTCAGCGTGCTCGCCACCGACGCGGACAGCCCTTTTTCCTCGGCCCTGCTGCAATTCGACCAGAATGATCTTGCCAATATCGGCACGCTCTACCTCTCCCTGCCGGCCGGCTACGGCGCCGGAACGCAAACCCCGGCGATCAGCCTGCTGCTCGCCGGGCTCGACAACCCCGTTCCGGTCGCTCTACCCGCCGGCGACGGCGCCGACCCGGCAACGCTCACCTCAACCGCGACGCTGGAACCCTACGCCCCGCTCACCGGCGGCTGGGTCAGCGCCTATGGCGAAACCATCCAGCCCAGCCTGATCGACACCGGCACAGGCAGCCCGGTGCAGTTCACCATCGCCGCGACGGATTCCGCCGCCGCCCTGCCCGACACCATCACCTATCTCATCCAGAGCAGCTCCGGCACCGTAACCCTGCCAGATGAGCGGGTAACGGTCGTGTTCGAAACCCAGCCCGGGATCGTCGGCAACGGCATCATCTCGGGGGGCTCGGCGCAAAACAATTCAGGGCCGGTCTACTACCAGATCACCGAGGACGGCCCGGATGATCCGGACGACCCGGACGCCGACAGCGACGGCGACATCCACCTGAAAACGTTTGGCGGCCTGCGCTATGATTTCCAGGCCGCCGGTGAGTTCATCCTGGCCAAATCCACCATCCCCGGCGATTCCTACCAGGTCCAGGTCCGGTTAGAACCCTGGTATAACAGCGCCTCGGTCTCGGTGATGACGGAGGTCGCGGCTTCCATCGGCAGCGACCGCGTCACCTTCGGCCTCAACCGCAACGGCACGGTCTGGGTGAACGGCACAGCCGCCAGCCTGTCCGGCTCCACGCCCATGCAGCTCACCGGCGGCACGCTGCAGCAGATCAGCAGCACCAGCTGGCAGATCGTCTGGAACACCGGCGAGACTCTCACCGTCACCAATGCCGGCAGTTTTCTGGATCTCGACACCACCCTTGCCGCCAACGCCGCCGCCGGCTCCGTGCAGGGGCTGCTCGGCACCGATAGCGGCAACCCGGCCACCGACCTGGCGCTGCCCAACGGCACCATCGTCTCCCAGCCGGTCAGCTATGCCGAGCTTTACACCACCTACGCGAATGCCTGGCGCATCACCCAGGCGCAATCCCTGTTCGATTACGGCAACGGCCAGAGCACCGCCACCTATACCGACCCGAACTTTCCCGCCGATAACCTGCCGCTCAGCGACCTGCCGGCGAACCTCGTGGAAAACGCCCTCTCGCTGGTCGCGGCCGCCGGCATTACCGATCCCGGCGCGCAACAAGCCGCCGCCGAGGATTATCTGCTCACCGGCGATGCCAGCTTCATCTCCGCCGATGCGCAGAACAGCCAAAGCTCTTCCGCCCTGCTCGCCAACCCGGTCAACCCCAACGCCCCGCCGGGCCTGGGCATCGGCGCGGATTCGCCCGCCGTGGTGCAATCCGGCGCCACCACCGCCATCGGCTTTACCGCCTACGCAACCGAAATTTCCGCCAGCCCGCAGGTCATCGGCTACGCTGTCATATCCACCGGCGGCACCGACCTGACCGCCGCGAATTTTGCCGGCGGCGTGCTGCCCTCTGGCACCATCACCATCGCCGCCGGCCAGACCATCGCGGCCTTCACCTTAGACGTGACCGGCGCCCTCACTTTGGCCGCCGAAACCCTGGCCGTGACCATCACCACGCCCGGCACGCAATCCATCATCGACCCCTCCGCCTTCGTCGTCATCGGCAACACCACGCCGGTCGAAGGCATCGACGCCGATCCGCAATTCATCGCACCTCCCGGCAGCGGCACCATCACCGGCACCGGCGCCAATGTCACCCTCGATCTCGGCACATTCGCCCTGGGTGCGGCCGTCACCGGCCTCGGCTTCGACATCGTCAACGCCGCCACCGGCGCCGCCGATATTTTGTCCGGCCTGCTCGCGGATACCGGCAGCACCTTGATCAGCTTCGCCGGCGGCCTCGGCCCGGTCACCGACCTGGCGCCCGGCGATTTCAGCCAGCTGGAAATCGAATTGAACACCGGCACCGCCGGCGCAATCACCAACACCCTCACCTTCAACGCCAATCAATCAAACCCCAGCGGCTATTCGGCACTGCTCGGCAACGAAACCCTGACCATCGAGGCCGACATCGTCCCCGCGCCGATCATTTTTGTCCCCGAGCAGGACTTGGTGCAGGCCGGCACCGCCGGCACGCTGGCCGATATTGCCATCACCGTCGCGTCCTCGATCGACCCAAGCACGCCGTTCACCGCAACGGCGGCCGATAGCACCGGCCTGCTATCCATTCTCGCCGCAGACGGCGCCGCAATCAGCGGCGATGGTACAAACCTGCTCACCCTCTCCGGCAGCCTCACCGATATCAATGCGGCCCTGCAATCGCTGGATTTCAGCGGCACGCAAAACGACATCGTCACGCTCTCAGCGGATTTTACCGGCAGCGGCACCAGCACTGCCAGCTTCCAAATTTCCGCCAACCAGCCCCCCGCCTTCTCCGCCCCCGCCACGCTGGACGCATTTTTTGGCGTACCCGTTGCACTCAACGGCATCACCCTTAGCGACCCCGACGGGATTTCCGCCAATGAAACCCTGACGGTAACGCTTTCCGACAACACCGGGACGCTAACGGGTACGGTGCTGGATGGCGGCGCGGTTTTGGGTTCGGGCACGCATATCACCCTCACCGGCGGCTTCATCGCCGTGCAGGCGGAACTCGCCGCCATCTCCTACACCGCCGCCCCCGGAATCACATCCGACACGATCTCCCTCTTCGCCGCCGATGGCCGCGGCGCCAGCACCACAGACACCCAGGCCGTGATGGCCGAAGCCGCCTGCTTCGCCGCCGGCACCCGCATTCTCACCGCCCAGGGCGCGCAAGTGCCGGTTGAAGACCTGCGCGAAGGCGACGAAGTCCAACTCGTGTCAGGCGCCTCAGCCCCGATCATCTGGATCGGCCGCCGCACCCTGGACCTGACCCGCCATAACCGCCCGGAAGCCGTCCAGCCCATTCTCATCACCGCCGGCGCCCTCGGCTGCGGCCTCCCTCTGCACGACCTGATCCTCTCCCCGGATCACGCCATGTACCTGGAAGGCCATCTGATCCCCGCCAAGGCCCTGCTCAACGGAGTCTCGGTCCACCAACTCAGCCGCGAAACCGTCACCTACTACCATATAGAATTGGCAAATCACGCCGTGCTGTTTGCCGAGGGGGCAGGCGCAGAATCCTACCTCGAAACCGGCAATCGCGGCGCCTTCGAAAACGGCGCCGGCGCGCTCACCCTGCATCCGGATTTCGCGCAGGGCCGCCGCGAGGCCGAAGGCTGCGCCCCGTTCGCCGAATCCGGCCCGGCCGTCGAAGCCGCCCGCCAACGCATCCTGGACCTTGCCGGCATCGACACAACCGCCGATCCCGCCTTGCGCATCCGCTACGAAAACGGCTGCGCCATCATCTCATCGCGCGCCGCCATCCCCGGCGAAATTTTTGCCGACCCGCGCGACCGCCGCCGCCTCGGCGTCAAAATCGCCGCCATACGCGCCGGCAGGCGCAACATTCCGCTGGACCACCCCGCCCTACGCGAAGGCTGGCACGATCTCGAACCCGATGGGCGCTGGACCAATGGCAACGCCATCATCCCCAAATCAATCATGGGCCGCGCCAAAACCGTAAAACTCACCCTCGCCGCAACGCTGCGTTATCCGACGTCAGATCCGGCGTTTCGCAGAGAGATGGATGGCTCTTCACCATGACATCAACGCGCTTCACGGTTTCTTCGGCAGCGGTTGCGGGGATTGTTTTGGCTGCGGTGACGGCGGCACGGGCGCCTTTGAAACCAGGCTGGCCTGGCTGAACAAACTGGCCAATTGAGGTTGCCGGCCCACGTGCAGCTTGTTCATCATATTATTCGTCAAAAACTCACCAAGCCGCCGGTAGCTTTCAAAATCGCTTTCCGTGAAAAACTGGTCCTCCGTCGGCTCATGCGGAAAGTTACTTTTAACCTCCTTATAGGATAGCAACTCAATCGGCGCTTCCTCCGGCAGCCACGGTTTGAGATAGATGAGCTGGCCGGTGCCCTCCGAAAGTCCCGCCTTCGAATCGGCAGGATATGTGATGGTGGCGTAAGCAGCGGCCGGCAATAATTTTTCCACCTTACAAGCCAGCGGCGGCGCAAAATCAATCTGCACGCCGAGATCGATTAAAGCCATTTCCAGCGTATGGCCCAGGTCGAAATACTTGTACCCTTCATCCGCGCCGGCATCGACGACGAATATGTATTTGCACCGCCGCCTCAGCATTTCGTACAGGCCAAGATTGTCGAAATGCCCGCCATCGGAGAGATAAACATATTTGCCCGTGTCGTCGGACTGCCCCGTCATCTCGTCGTACAAGGTGGGGATTGCCATGCGCGGGCCAGGATATTGGAAAAATGCGCGCTGTTCCTCAGCCGGCTCATTCTTCTTGAAGCTGTATCCAGGGTTTGGCAGCCAGGCGCCCAGCCGGACATTGAACAGCGTCATCAAAAACGCCATGAAAGGCGAAGAGTTATAGCCCATGTTCGGACTCACCGCGGCGCCCGAAATCGCCATGGCCGTCCCAAGGCTGATGCCGTTTGCTTCGTCTTGGATGCCGAATTCCTTGTCGCCGCCGGCATATTCGCCCGTCTTCACATATGCGCCGTCCCATCTGTTCAAGCTGGGTGAACCGCAATGCAGTGGCGTGATGGTGAACGGCTCGCCCTTGCGGGCGGCGCGCGCCGTGTCCATGCCGGTGGTCCGGTTCAGCGTGGTGTTGATGACGGGAAAAAGCCGGCGCGGATGCCGGTCTTCCGCGCCGGCCATGCGCATATTATCCTTGGCGCCAAAACCGGTATAGCGGTTTGGCAGACGTACTTCCTGGTGCCCTTCTGCCTGCAATTGCTCCGGTGTCTGGCCCCGCGCCGTCGCCCGCGCGGTGCCAAGGAATGCCCTGATAATGCGGTTGCGGTACACCGCATGCATCGAGAAACGATTAAGGTTGACGCTGTAGTCGATGATAACGGCGAGAGCCGCAAATTCAATCACAATGCCCGTCAACATCAGCACCAAAGGCAAAAACGCGCCAACATGGACTTTGCCGCTGCCCGCCGCATCGCTTGGAAAGACCAGCGGCACATGGTCGAGGACGCAGGCAGTGATGATGACAACCCTGCCCGCAAAGGTGAACAGCAACACCGCGAATAATGCGCCGCAAAGTTTTATCAGCCGGTCCGTCGTCCAGAATGACGTATCGGCTGGTTTCACGCCATGGGTAAACACCGTGCGCACACTCTGGCCAAGAATGGCGCCAACCGAACCGCTGCCGAAAAATGCCAGCACCGCGCCAATCCTTTGATAGGTGTCATTGAAATGGTCAAAAATCAGCCGCGGGAGAAACACCGCGCAGGTGCCCAGTGCCGTGACGGCAAGGGCGACGCGCAATTTATCGCCGCTGATCCGGGCCAGCCATTCGCGGTCCAGATCGCTGTAGATGCCGCCGCGGCGCAACGCGACAAACACGGCCGAACGAATCAGTTCCGCGCCGGTGAGCCAGAGCGGGCCGGCCAACGCCAGCCATAACGCGCTATGGCCATAATCCAGCCGCAGGCCGCCGCAGATGACCAGCGCGGCAACCACCCCGCCGGCCATCCACGGCCCCCGGTTATCCGTGAAGGCTTTCTCGTTCTGCCGCAGCAGACCGTGGGCGTCGCGCGCTTGCTTCCGCAGCGCCTTGGCCTGTTTTTTCCAGACTTCTTTTTGGCTCGCTTTCTGCGCGGCGGTGCCGGCGGCAGCCTTGACGGCGTCGGCCGCCGCCTTCCGCATGGCGGTGTAATAATCGGCGCGTGCGGCCTTGAAGTCAGTTTTGTACTGCTTGGCGACTCTGCACCGCGCGATCTCAAAGGCAAGCTGATAGGTTATCCACAGCAAGATAGGCAGGATACATAGCGCGCTGCGCTCGCGCAGGAACGGTTCGGACATGACCGGCTGCAGCCAAGAGGGCACAAGCGTCACAAGCCGCGGGATTTTGGGCGGCGCCGGCGGGCACGTTGGTGTGGCCGCCGCCGGGCAGGCTGGATTGGGCGGCTGCGCCGCCGGGCATGTCGGCTAGGGCGCCGCCGGGCAGGCTGGCTGGGCCGCCGCCGGGTCCGCTGGCGGGGGGCTGGGCTTATCCCAGAACGCCGCTTGCACGCCCGCTGCCGGCTCCAGCGGCGCCAGCAGCGGCGCCACGGCGAGCGGTGCCACAAACGTCCAAAGCAATGAGCAAAAGCCGATCCGCCAAAAAATCTCACGCGCCGCCAGCCCAAAGCCGGGCGGGTCAGTCTGTTTCGCTGGATCATCCAATTTCCAATGTGTCGGCAGGCAGAGGCAGACCTGGACATTGGTGAACCCGATGCAGAAAAGGCTGATGATGCCAAACACGCTAAACGCAACCCAGCGTGAGACAGGTTCTTCGCCCCAGCAGCCGCTCAGGCAGATCATCGCAAAGTAAAACACCGGCACGCCGGCGATGGCAGCGAAAAGCGGCGAGAACACTGCCCAGTTGATCAGCGTGTTGCGCAACCACAGCATAATGCCCGCCCAGGTATCGGTGGAGGCAACGCCAGGGCTGGGTGTAAGGAAATTCGTGAAGCGCCGCAGCTGCCGCAGTTCCGGCGGCTCCCAGCGGTCTGCTCGCAGCAGCACGCCAGGCGGCGGCTCTGGCGCCTTATAGACGTTCAGATGTTTTTCCACTTTTTCCAACGTTTCATCCGGTGGGTCCTTCGAAGGGTCGTTATTCCACGCCGCGATGCAGCGGGTCAGCCAGCCGCCAATATAGCCGCCGCCGGAAACCGTGGAGAGGTAGTGAAATTGCCGCAGCATGCCGCGGGCGGCAAAGGCCTGAATCACGCCAAGGCAAAATGCCGCGCTCCGGATCCCGCCGCCCGAGAGGCACAGCGCCGATAGCACGAGTTCATCAGGCTTGGTGGCCGGCGCCGGCGTTTTGTCGCCCGCCGCCTTCCATCGTTTGGTTTCCTCTTGCGCGTCCTTCAGGAACCATTGCTTTTCCGCATCCAGGACAGCTCTGGCATCGAGAATCTCGACCATTACGCCCCCGGCGCCTTGCCGCCAGCCGTCGGATTTGGCGCCGGTTGCCCAGCGGCAGCCGCCGGCGGTTTGCCCGCGGCGGGCGGTCCCGCGGCGGGCGGTCCCGCGGCGGGCGGCGCGGCAGCGGGCGGCGGTTTGGCCGCAGCAGCCGGCGGCGCGGCCGCCGCTGCCGCCGGCTTCAGCAAGGCCGGCACCGCCTTCATGAAATCAGCCATGAATTCCGGGCACCATTCGTCTAGCACCGGGTTGTTCCGTAAGCCGGTGGTCTCATCGGAATGGGTGACGCAGGCCACCAGCATCGCCTGCACCGCCTCCTGCTGCAATTGCGCGGCGCCGGCGGCGGAGCCGCCATCGCTGCCAAGCGCCACCAGCAGATTGCCGTACTGGCTCAGAATCAGCGCATAGGCGTCCTTGCCGATCATACCATTGGCGTAAGCCTCGCAAGCCGAATACAGCCCGTCCCGCAGCGCCACCACCCCGGCCGTCCGGCCCGCCAGCGCCGTGATCGTCTGGGTATTCGCAACCGAGCCGTTAACATTGGCAGTCACACCGCCGCCACCGCCGCCGGCGCCGGCCTGCGCGGTTTCCCCAAAGGCCGTGGCAATATCCGGGCTCGGCTGCGCGCATAATATCGGCGGGCCACCACCCAGTGGATTTGGCCGCGCGGTGACCAGGCTGTAATTGCTCGCCGGCAAAAGGGTCGCCGTGGTGACGCCGCCGATTTCGTAGGGAGAGGGTGCACCCACGGTCGTGAGTTGAACGGGTTGCACCTGGTTATCCCGAAACGCCGCGCAGCCGGCGACTGCGACCGTCAGCCAGGCAACAACAATCCCGAAGCCGAGCCTTTTGAACAATTTTTGTTCCCCTGCGCGCCCATTATGTCGTTACCGGCATTACCGCACGAAACCGCAACAACTCCAAGAAATAATTGCGTAAATAATTGCGTAGGATGGGTTCAAGCCCGCGAAAGCGGGCTGAAACCCATCACTTCGCTTTTCACACGCGAACCCAGCACCTCGCCCGAAACCCTCAAAACCCGCGAAAAATCCCAATTTTTATTAACAGCGAATTTGTTTCGTTATGTTTACGATTCAGCAAAAAAGCCGAATTCATCAATACTAACCAAATGTTAGAGTCTTGGTGACACATGTCACCAAATCCGCCTCACGGATACAGCCGCCCCGCCTGCCACCCCTCGCTTGCCCGACGGTAGCTTATCCGGTCATGCATCCGAAATTTCTGGTCCTGCCAGAACTCAAAATAATCAGGGCTCACCCGCCAGCCGGACCAGAATGCCGGCCGGGCCACATCCTCCCCCGGAAATTTTTCCTCATATTTTTGGACCCGCGCTTCGAACGTTTCCCGGTCCGCCAACGGCCGGGACTGCGCGGACGCCCAGGCCCCAAGCCGCGAAAGCCGCGGCCTAGACGCATAATATTCATCCGCCTGCGCGTCCGAAACCAGGCTAACCGCTCCCTCGATCCTGACTTGCCGGTGCAGCGTCTTCCAATAAAACAGCAGCGCCGCATTCGGGTTTGCCTTGATCTCCTCGGACTTTCGGGACTCCAGATTGGTATAAAACACAAAACCCCTCTCATCCCACCCCTTCAACAGCACCGCCCGGGCCGAAGGCCTGCCATCCGCCGTTGCCGTCGCCAGAATCATCGCGTTCGGGTCGTTCGGCTCGCTGGCTTCCGCTTCCTTCAGCCAGGCGCCAAACAGGGCAAACGGGTCTTCCATCGGGTTCCACTCCTCGCAAAATTGCGGCACTTGATCGCACCGGATACTCTATGCCACCACCGCCTGCACTACGCCGCCACGGAGAAAAAACCCATGCCCGATACCGAGTCGCAGATTTCGCCCGCAAAAGGCACGCTGATGCAGGGCAAACGCGGCCTGATCATGGGTGTGGCGAATAACCGCTCCATCGCCTGGGCCATCGCCAAGGCGGTTGCGGCGCAGGGCGGCGAGGTTGCTTTCACGTTCCAGGGCGAGGCCCTGGAAAAACGCGTCCGCCCGTTGGCCGCCTCCATCAATTCCGAGATCGTCCTGCCCTGCGACGTCAGCAGCGATGAGGCCATGGACGAAGCTTTTGCCGCCCTGGCCGCAAAATGGCCGAAAATCGACTTTTTGGTCCACGCCATCGGCTACGCCGACAAAAATTTCCTCCGCGGCCGGTTTCTGGACACACCACGCGCCGCCTTCCTGCAGGCGCTGGACATTTCCTGCTACTCCTTCGCTGCGGTCGGCCAACGCGCCGCGGCGCTGATGCCCGACGGCGGCTCGCTACTCACCATGACCTATCTGG
>Ga0116228_10001248_pt1 | contig 20947 bp, 13 predicted proteins | sample S1TSphfallax_2_FD_89694 | JGI IMG/M metagenome (GOLD analysis project Ga0116228, IMG submission 89694) | Host-associated microbial communities from peat moss isolated from Minnesota, USA - S1T2_Fc - Sphagnum fallax MG | ecosystem: Host-associated > Plants > Peat moss > Unclassified | place...
AACAAGGAACACCTTGATGAAAGCATATTTTGAGATTTGCCTTCTTATTCTTTTTTTCTCTTTGATTTTCATTGCTTGAAATTTTGATATATTCCAACAATTCTACCTTTCCTTGAAAATTAGTAAACTACATATTTATACCTTACTACCTTGGCAACTTCAACACTAATTAAATTATTTTCAGAAATGCTGAACGTTTTTCTTTTCAAATCAAAAAGTATGTGAAGGAAAATATATATATATTTAAGACAATTTTATTTTTTGAAATGAAAATCTCAAAATTAATTAATTATTTGACAAATATGTGTTGATGCTAAGGTAGGCAAATTTCTACAACCCTGAGAATTTTTCATAACCTACCAAAATCAATTTTGGTAAAACTTTCTTGGACTTATTCTTTTGCTTCTAAAAAATTCCCTTGAAGTAATGACTTCTTGTTTTTGTTTTAAAGTAGCTATAGAAATTGAACACAATTTCTTTTGTCTAAAGTATTACTTCTGTATAACTTTGTAGTTATTTGAAAATGTTCATACCGCAAAAGACTCATATCCATTTGTTGATTTATTGATTGATCTTACCTATGAAGCTCAAGGTTCAAATCTTTTTACAACCAACTTTTTCTGGGATGCTTTTGATCCAAGGAAGAAGAATGAAGATGGCAATTGCCAAGTAAAAATGGTTGGCTTAAAAAATATGAAACTTTTTACATGGTTCAATCATATGGAATCACATGGTGTAATAAATATTTAGAATTATTTAAATAGTTTTTAAAGTATGTTTTCATTTTTTTATACAAAATTACAAGTATTAGTTTCACAAAAATATATCTTACCATCACATACAATAAAGTCAGAAGGTCTAATCTTTTCATCAAGTGACTTTATGTTTTGGGCTATCATAATATGAAAATAATGGTGAAAAGCATTCTTAATTCCACATTGTTAAAGTTTTAAAATGCACCACTAAAAAACCGTCATAGAATGAAATTTCATTCACATGACACGCTTTGATATATGTGTGTTTTTTAGAAAAAAGTGGTTACTTTTCCGAAATCAGATTTTTTTTGGAAACTCAGGACATTGGTCCACAGTGCTGGGATGAACGTGAGCAGGTCTTTTGCCACTTTTGGGTGATCAGATATTGAGAGAGACATTGGGGCATTTCTGTCTCTCATATATTGTTAAATTTCGCCAAAATTTCGATACCCAAAAATTGAAAAAAAACACTGGGTCGGTAAGGTTTTTCTTTTTCTACTGATTTTTGCTGTCGCACATTGATGGCCACAACTTTCTAAAAATCAGTGCTTAAAACAGCAAACTGTCCAAATGTGGCTAATGACTGGACAGGATGAGAAATCCTGTCTTAATATGGCGACTATTTTCAGAAATTTCAATTTTTGATCATAAAATGGAGATTCTGTTAAAAAAGATCAAGGCAATATCGAAATAATATTCTCATTTTTATTTATTTTTTCCTGGATGTGAAAATTTACCACAAAAAGAAACCCTGAGTTAAGGTCAGTGCTGTTTTACTTGGAAATATTTTGGTAAAAGGCCAAAATGAAAGCTTTTTAAAACAATTGAAAATGATTCCTGGGAGTTTCAATCATCACATCAAAAGGGCAAATTGGTAGATTGCTATATTTAGTTCCAGTAAGTAGCCACAAATCTTATATATTAACTAGTGGGTGCCCATGACCTTCGGCCACTATAGGTACCTATTGTTGCCATCCTTGTTTCCGTTGTTTAATTCTCTTTTAAAAAATATTTATCCTCTCTTATTTCTATCCGTCGGATTAAAAATTGGACACATCCATACCGATCGATTTTTATTCTTCCGAAAAGATACGTTAAGGAAATTGGCCCCACCTTCGCAACCGGGCTTTTTTGAAATTTCTTACTTGGCACGGTTCTCTTAGCACCACGGTTCGTAGCCGTTGGATGTGGTGAAATGTATCAAATCCTTACCGTTCGTTTGGAAAACGGGCTTCCAAGGAGAAACATTGCAGGGTCGAGAGAAAAACAATTTTAACCGTTAGATTGAAATTTGGGCGAATCTGGATAGTTGAAGTGAAAAGATATCATTCTAGACCCGGTCGGCCTTCTGTGACGGACCAGGCCCGGCACCCCCCACAGCGGGCCCGGTCGGTGAAAATCCGGGAGTCCGGGAATGCCGGGCCGGGCCCGGTCGGCCTTCTGTGACGGACCCGAACTCCGTCACAGACGGACGTCACCATGACTCGCAGGCCGGTTCTGCCATAGAAAATGCAGAGGCCGGTTCTACCACAGAATGAAAAAACAAAATTGTCACGTCACAGATAGACAAACAACGCAATTTTTATATTTTATATATTAATTCTCTTGTCTATCTGTCACACGACAATTCTACTGCAAAAGCATTCTATGGCAAACCGACCTCTGCATTTTCTATGGCAAAACTAGCCTGCGGGTCGTGGTGGCGGAAAGACACATACCAACCATCGATCGTGTCGTCACCACCGACACTTTGAATATATATAATATTTTGAGTTTCTATCTATATATTTTATATATATTATAATTATAGTGTTCACTCTCTATATTTAATAGAGAATAATTTTGAAGTAATTAATGTCTCCTAATTTCAATCTTTTCAATTCAACAACCCAGATTCCCGAAGACTCTTACCTACACGACCAAGATTTTCTCATGTGCGCCATTCGCCAAAAGGAAAAGCTCCGCTACTCACTGGCAACCAACACGTGTGATAGATAATAAAAACCTCTAACCCACAAACTACCAATTATCTTTTCACTTCAACTATCCGGATTCGCCCAAATTTCAATCTAACGATTAAAATCATTTTTCTCCCGACCCCACAATGTTTCTCCTTGGAAGCCCGCTTTCTAAACGAATGATAAGGATTTGATACATTTCACCACATCCAACGACTACGAACCGCGGTGCTAAGAGAACTGTGCCAAATAAGAAATTTCAAAAGAGCCCGGTTGCGAAGGTGGGGCCAATTTCCTTAACATATCTTTTTGGAAGAATAAAAATCGATTGGTACGGATGTGTCCAATTTTTAATTCGACGGATAGAAATAAGAGAGGGTAAATATTTTTTTAAAGAGAATTAAAGAACAAGAGTGTCCTACATCAACGAAAACAAGGATGGCAGCAATAGGTACCTATAGTGGCCGAAGGACACGGGCACCCACAAGTTTAGAAGGAAGATTAAAAATTTGTACTTCATACTTCAGATTTGACTGAATCTTCTGGGAGATGATTGCCACTTTTCTACAACTTCCAAGTTCCTATGGATGCCTCAAAGCACATAAAGCAATTCCTAAAAAAAAGACTGGTGCACTTGGTTGGTTGTTGCACATTCTGTGAAATTGTATGATAGCACTGTGCTATGCTTTTGCTCAATCTTGGCTTGTGGGTCTGATGTTTTTTATATTGTGGACAAGGCTTGATGGTAGCTATGCTCTTACTTTTGCTTAGACTTTTGCTTAGACTTCATGGCTTATGAAATTCCTTGGTGTAAGAACTCAATTTTGTCCATTGTGATGAAAAGGAGGGGTGGATGAAACCCAACATTGATGAAATAATGCTATCAACCATTGAAAGTTGAACATGACAACTTTCTGCAATTGCTTATGATGTGAATCGGAAAATTGTCTTTATGTGGCATTTATGTTTATGATTTTTGTTTCTTGCTTATTATGAAAAAGGCAAGTATACACTCTTGATGGCACTTGCTGAATGGTGAGGTGCTTTCTTTGGGTGCGTCTTCTATGGTGTGGCTATTTCCCCGCTAAAGCTTTGATGGTTGTTTGTCAAGTTATGGAGCTCATGTTGGAGATTAAAAAGTGTGATTGTTTCAAGGACAAGGGTAGAACTAAGTTGAACTATGTTAAGTTAGAACATAGGATTGGGTTTTCTTTTGGTTTGATTGTTTGGTGAAAATACATTGCATCTTGGAGAAAAATAATATTATGTTGCGCTATGTATCTCTCTAGGAAGGATGTATTGTGGTAGAGATGGGTTGATGACAAGAAGGTGATGAAAGCTTCAAGGATCTCAATAACAGTCATGAAATGTGTCATTAGTGTTTGATTCTGGTTATTTTGTTGTCTATCAATTCCTCGGTCACTAACAAGAAAAACACCTAGTTTTTTGGGAACTCTGAAGGAACACGGGACCTCTGCAACAAGTTGTGTTTTGATGGGCTTATTGTGAGGTGTCAAGTATTCCTTGTCCAACTTTCTGAATCAATTGTGGGGATTTTGGTATCTATGGTGGTGTTTGTGTTGAAATGATTAGGATATTGAATTGTTTAGAAAAGGAATTGTTTGAGTTTTTTCAAATTATGCATTATGTGTTGAGTGAGAATGTTGTCTATGTGGTGGTTGATGGGTTTGTGACAAAGAAATACATTGGTCATGACCTAGAAAATGAGGTCGGAAAGCTCTAATTCCTAGAAACCCATAGAATTAGGGTTAGCAGGAAGGAAGTTATTCTTGGGATCAAAACCTTGATGATCATCTAATACCATATGTATGTTTTGTTGTAGAAACTTTGGTGTTTTAAAATTCATCATTATAATGTTGAATTGTGTGTCATAGTAATGCATCTTGTCTTTTTGGTATAGAGTAGTTCAATCCAATGGGAAATGTTGTAAAAGTATAAGAATATGGAGAATTGTTGCTATCAGGATGAACAACAAAATCACCACCTTTGAGTTTGATCAACACCACTTTGAAGGACACCCACCTCCAACATTAATGTTAAGTATCTTTGGTTTTGCTATAATTGAGATCATGGGGCTTGATCCTAGGGAGGCAAGGCAAGGAGATATTATAATTAGAGTTACGCTATCGGAATTTTTCATTTGAATAGCAATATGGTTGAAAATTTCATAGGATGATTGGAGTTGGGTCCTCATTATCACAAATAACTTTAAGTTCTTCTACAACTCTAAATGGTCTTATCAATCAGAGTGAAAAATTCAGGAAACTTCATGAAAACCCTAATCATATTCCTAGATTAAGAAACATTTTGATACTTGTAGATCCATTGCCACTAGGAGTTTCTATTATGTTTTTAAAACTTGAATGTAATGGTGAACTTAAGGAGGGAAATAGGATCATTAGGGTAGAATTTTCAAGATTTGTTGCTTGTGTATTAATCTAGAGGCTATGCCATAGTGGAAAAAGGATTTTGAATTAAGCTTATGCAAGATCTAATGAAATAAATTTTAGCAACATGATTAAAGGCAACATGATGCTTACAATAGAAATTGAAGAGGAGCATAGAACAAACTCTACAATATGAAAAATAGGATGAAAACTTGCATTGGATTGCATGGAAAACAGTTCTTAGTCACAAAGAAAAGGGCCTTCTACAAATAAACCTTCTAACTTTTACCCTTTTACTTTCCTTCATTTGGAAAGCCACCACCATATGTTGGAGATATTTGGGTCCCAACGTGACCTATAGACTTTAATAGATTTATGAAATTTTTTATACCTAGATGGAAAAATGGTTTCAATTCAAAAATATGTTGATTAAGGTTGAACATGCTAATGTAACATTGTAATTACTAAATTAGATGTTGGAAATTGATGAGAATAGGTTCCATCAGTGGTTGGAAGAATGTGAAGACCATGTAAACTTATGTGTTTTTCCTTGATTAGGATTTACGTCTACATATTAACAAGAGTTTGGGACTAATTAATTCATGCATCATGATTAGTCTTAAGGGAATGGACGAACTATTATGAGGCAAAGAGTTTGAAGATATTTTGGATTGGATAGAAAGGTTAGAAATGGCATCCGAAATTTGAAGCTATGATGAAAGAAAACTTATTAAAATTGCAAAGCTTAATTTGCGTTGGAAAGCCAAGGATTGGTTTAAAAAGCTTCAGCCTACTCTTGCAAATTGGATTGAAATGAAGACAAGGATGCAGCAAAAGTTTGGTGATGTAAACCTAGATGAAATAAGAATGAAAATGGACACTATTAAACAGGAACCTCAACAACATGTTCAATTATACTTTGACCGATTGGACAAACTATACATGAAAGGAAAAATAAAGGATGTGCAACAAAAATGTAATCTTCTTGCTCACCTATGTCTTGAAATTAGGAAGCAATGCATGGTGAAAAATTATGCCAATATTCAAGAAATGTTGCCAACAACCAAGGGAGTAGAAATGGTTTTGGGTGAACTTGGTGAAACGCCTTTTGAACCTTTCAAGGAAAAATAGGAAGAAGGTATGAGTATAAACACTACTCTTGAAAAGTAAATTATTGTTCTAATTGAATTTCTCATTAATTTTTTAAAGGACCATCATCGAGTGTTGGAAACCCTTCGTTAGGAGCCAATAGTTCTACTGTGTGTGTGTGCCAAATTTGCAAGTTCAGTGATCACATTGCCACCATGTGCCAACATATTGGAAACTTAAAGGTGAAATGTGTTAAATGTGGTTTGCCACATAAAATGGAGAATTGTGGGGTTAAATGGTAATATTTTTTTGGTATGGGACATACTAATAATAGATGCTTGAAATGGGGAAAGGATGGGAAGACAACACCAACCTCCAATAATTATTTGGAGGTTTTGGTGAATGCTAAAAAGGTTACTTTGGAGCAATTAAACATCTTATGCAACACTAAGCATGACACCTTTTTTGGAAATAGGATACCAAAAAGGAGATTACTTATGGAAAGACTAAATGTGGAAGTTGCAAATGAGGGAAAAATTGAGCATGTTGACTTTAACAAGAATCCTACTATTTGTTCCAAGATACTACATCACTTCATCAAACGGAAGATTTTTCTATTTCTTATGGAGACTATATTAACCATACTCGGTGAGCTATAATCATTGGAAAATTTGGTAAAACTTTGAAGGAAGAAGTGTGATGAAAGTTTGAAGACAATCAACTTGACCAAGGTTGAAGGATCACATGTTATACAAAAAATCAACATCAACAAGAATCATTGCAACAAGATGTTGCATACCCTTGGAGAGATAAACGACACTCTAATTGAAGGTTTGGTTGACATAAGTGCTTTTATGTCAATAAATTTTTCAGCCATAATCATACAAGAGTTTGGCATCATTCATTTAGTCTCTAGTTCAGAATCCTACAAGACCACATCAAATGTTGTAATTCAAGCTCTTGGCAAGATTAATGAGCTCCATGTGCGAGTTGGAGATGTCCAATGTCTAACGAACTTTATGGTGGTGGATATTAACATGTATGACATTCTTTTGGGATTAGATTTTCTCATAAAGATAGGAATGGTTGTTGATATTGAAAAGGGCATGATACAAATTAGGTGGGGACAAAGGAATAGCATCCAGGTGTTATCATTAAACATGGTGAACATGTTGCAAATAATGTCTAAAACAAAATACTTTGAGGATGAAGAAAAACAAGATGAAACATTGCAACTATGGGGGGTTGGTCCTTAAATAATGGGAAAGGATGTATTAACAATGCATGAGGAAAAACAAGCATTATTTGATGAAGAAGACCACTTCAACTTTTGTAATGATTCAAATGAAGAAATGGAAGAACTTAGAAGATGGCTTATGCATGAACGTGAAGCTTGAATTTAGAGCTTTGAACTTGGGACTTAAAAATTAATGTGATTTTAATCCACCTACATGGATGAATATGTCCATAGCTAAATAATTTTGTATGGATGAATGTTATTTTTCACATGAATGAATTTCATTTATGGTTTGAAATAAATAAATAAATCATTGGATGAAATTCATCCATGATTAGAAGATAAATAAATTCAAAATTATTTCTATCCATCATCATTTTTTTTCAAATATTAATATTTCAATCTTGAATGTCATTTAATAATGATGGACAATAAAATTGTGATAGTAAGGGAAAATATGATGATAGGACGAATGATTTAAAAAATTTTGTTTATGAATTCATTTTCATGAATAATGTTAAGTAATTCAAAAAAAATTGTCATGGAGTGAATGTCAAACCCCTTCCCCTGCACCCGATTGTTATTAAGAACATTACATTTTTACTTCCTAAAAAACTAGAGTGCTTTGAAAATAAATAATTATTTAAAAAATCCCATTGTCATCTATGATAGTAGGTTGTTTGAAAAAAATGAATTAAGGTGCCTAAAATTGAATTTTTGTTTATTTCACAAACCCATTATTAATGACATTATGTAGTCCAAAATTATCTAAAACATTCAAAACCCATTCTTGTAAAAAAAAATTGCTTAAATCAAAAGAAAGTCATGGCACCTTTGATGAAGAATGAAAAACAAAACCCCATTGTGGCCAACGACAATTATAAATAGGTTTGAAAGAAGTTGTGGAATCTTTAGAGGAAGGGGAATAAAAAACCCATTGTCATCAACAACATTGGGTTATTTTGCCCAAAAAAATAAAAATAAAATAATTATCAATTTAAAACAACAACAATGACCATGGGGTGGGTGTGAGCATAGCAATGGTAATATAGTTAAAACATTTCTAAAGAATGCATTTAAAACCATAGCCATGAAATACATCTATAATGGAATTTACATTATTTTATTCAACAAATGTTATACCGTATATACTTATATTGTGTTTCATGAAGCTTTAGTTAATTAAAATTATGGAAAAAAATTATCCATAAAAAACTAATGATAAAATAAATTATTCATCCATAATTTTGATAGAAGTTATATTTATTAAAAACATGTACTAAATGCAATTTTTTCAACCATACATTAGATGAATGAAAAAAATCACCATCCATAATGAGGATGAATGCTTACATTCATTCCCAAGTTTGCTTCTAAGTTAAGTGGTAAAACATTCATTTTGTGATTAAATTCTTAAATTTGACTTACATGTGAGTAAGGGCAAAGACATTTACCATCCCAAGTTCCAACTTTAGGCTTTAGGCTTAGATTTTAGGCTCATGCAATAGCTTACTTCGAGGAGCTTACATATGATGAACAAGGAAAATTGTTCTTGCAAAATGACACAAGTTTATTAAAAGATTTGATGGATAATGGCATGGAGACCTTTGTGTAAGAAGAAAGACCAAATCAGATGATGAATTTGATTTTGGAAGAACATGCTAACAATGTTATGTTTGGGGACATATCTAAATCCAATGACTATGAAGATTGGATTAGATGCGATGCTAAGGATGAAGAAAGGAGGAATGAACAAATTTTGACTTCCACATCTATTCAAGTCTCAAATGTTTTTCAATTGGATGTTTGATCAAAGACTATGGGTGAGGAAGTGTAACCTCAGACACTTGAACATGACGATAATAGATGGACAGAAATACAATCCAAGATTAAGTTGATCCTAATCTAAGACAAAAGAAAAAAAAAACAGATGTAGTTTTTGCTTAATAAGTTTCCAAACATCTTTACATGGCATAAAGGAGAGTTTCAATGCTACAAATATGGTGAACACATAGTGGATATTCAAGGGTTTCCTCCTTGTAGGACCACTCCAAGCATATTTTCATTCTAGGAAGAGGCTAAAGTAAAGAAGCAAATTGATGCACTAGTAGCCTTGGGCAAGATGAAACCAAGCACATCAAATTATGATTGTAGGGTCACTTTGTTAATGAAGAAAGATGGTAGCCATCAATTCTATGGTGACTATAGACCTCTAAATATGTAGACGCAATGTGATTCATTCCCTATGCCCTTGGTTGAAGATGTTTTGATTCAAGTCATAATCATTTTTTACATTAGACCTATAATTAGTGTTTTGGCAGATCAATATGGCTCCACAATACATCCACAAGTCTACTTTGATTACCAAATCCAAGTTGTTTGTTTGAATTTTCATGCCTTTTGGCATGAAGAATGCTACTAGTACATTTTCAAAAACAATGATGAAGGTTTTTTGAAAGTTTTTGTTGATGCTTTGAATGTACACAATTTAAATTTGGAAAAAAAAATTCAAACTCCTTCAATACATCCTAATGAGGTTAAGGGAAATTAACCTCAAACTCAATCCAAACAAATGTGAATTTGCAAACTCTAAATTGGCCTTTTTTGGTCATGACGTCAGTAAAACATGGACACAACCATGTTAGAGGAAATAAAAAGTTGTTACAAATTTTCCCATCCCTACTTTTGTTACTAATGTACAAGCCTTTTTGGGATTGACAAGGTATTATAGGAACTATGTGAAAGCATATTTGTGCATAACCATTCTGATATTTGAACTTAACAAGAAAGATTATGTCTTTTAAGTGGAACTCTAATTGCCAAAAGGTTTTTGAAGTTCTAGAGTCAACTTTGGTCTCTGTTTTGATCTTGGTTAGGCTTGGTTTCACAAGGGCTTTCATTTTGGACATGGATTGGTCTACACATGGAGTAAGGGCTATACTTTCATAGAAATAAAGGAAGAATGAAAGGATGATTGTGTATGCTAGTAAAAGATTTTCCTTTGTGTTAAAGAAATTTCACCCTATGGAGGGTGAGTGTTATGCATTAATGTGGGTATCATGCATTTCAGGTAGTATTTATATCATAACCACTTCACATTCTAAATTGACCACAAGTTGCTGGAGTGGCTAACAATAGTTCTTAAAGCCTCTAGAAGGAGGGCCACGTTGATTAATACATTACAAGATTTTAACTTCAAATTTTTTCAAAGAATAGGGTCCATGCATACTAATATTGATGTGTTGAATAGGAACCCTGTGGATGTTACAAAAGTAAATGAAGATCTAGTAGAAGAGATCCAAGATTGCAAGCTATTGCAATCCACTCAATAAACCATATGGACATGCATGAGGAGTTCTAAGATGGGTTTGTTGTTGTAGTAGCTAGGAAATCAACATTTGTTAAATCATTGGTTCATTGTGGAATTTGTGAAAGTTATTCCCATTGAAGCAACTAGGCTAGCCAATATAGGTGCAGGTTAGAACAATAACATTGTTGTTTTTGAAGTGGAAGTTCAAGATATATAGAGCAAGGTTGCTAGGAAAAAAAAAGAAAAAACTATGGGATGTCAAAAGTCATTGGAAACTTGTTGAAGAGGCATACACAATGGTTGATGAGGAAGTAGACCATGAAACATCTAGAGAGGATAATGATTGTGAAGAATCCAAGAATATGGAAAATTGGGAAGATGAGTTGAGTGTCATGGTTTTGAATGGAAATTAGTTCCCAATAGAATGTGGGGAAGAGAAATCCAGGGTTAGTAAGCCCATTCTACATTAATATTGGAGCACTAACAACCTAATGTTCAAGGGATTGGTGGTTCCTAGACCTAATGAGTGACGACATATTATTGTGGATATGCACGATGAAATTGGCCATTTTGAAAAAAGAAGAACTCCGGCTAAACTAACCAAGTGTTATTTTTGGCACATTCGCATAAAAGAAATCAAAGATGTTGTGAAGTCATGCAAACAATGTCAACTTGTGAAGTGTATGGGTTCTATTAGATCCAAAGCCAAGGAGTTAAGAATTATCCTTATTTGGAACCAATTTTATAAAGTGGTGCTAGATATAACAAGTTGTTATTTGAAACTTGCAATGGCAACAAGTACATTTTAGTAGCTATTGACCATTATTCTAAGTGGTGTGAGGCCAAAATAGTTGTTGACCATGATGTAGAAACTATTACAAGGTTCTTAGAAGATGAAATCATCTACATGTTTTACATGTCAAAATATGTTCTAACTAATAATGGTTATGAGTGGGTAGTTGAATTCAATTAGTTATGTAAAAATTGTGGGATTGCACACTAACACACAACACCACAATGGCCCAAGTGTAATGGTATTGGTGAGAAGATAGTCAAGACCTTGAAGCATGGGTTGATTTTTTTATCTTCAATTCTAAAACATACATAGGATTGGGATAGGCATTTTCCCAAGATACAATTTGGGGGTGAAAACATGGTAAAGTGTACCAATTGGCGATCCCTACTAACAAGTAAAAGTAGAGTTGGAATATTTCGCATTTTAGGCATTTTAGTCATGCCATAAATTTGGGGTGTATTTATCATATTAAATAAACCATATATGATCATTCTTAACGTATATTATTACTATCACTAATTTATTTATTTATTGAAAATTTATTACTCTAGTTGATATTTCACATTTTCTAAATCAAACAAATGATGTATTATTAATGTTTGAGTCATTATGCACCTTGATACACATTTTTTAGAATTAGGATTTTTGGATTATTACAATGTGAAGCCCCTCAAAAGTAAATTTTCCATAAACTCAAATTTGGCATTCAAAACATTTTTTTGATATGATTCTAAAGTGCATTGCATGTGATTGATTCATTAAATCATGCCCTAAACCTGTTCAAAATGCAAAATATGAGTGAAATTTCCAAATTCATTTTTTTGACCTATTTTCAATCTTTTTTCTCACAACAAGACAAACTAGCAAATTTTGCAAAATAGATTAAAAGTAGATTTAAAAATAGGCTCATACAACTTTTGAATCTTTCAAAAACTTCAACATATCACATTTTATGGCCTCATGTAGTTCAAAAGGACAATTTCCTAAAACATCACCTACTTTCTAATTTATTTGTCACAAATTTGTGTTTTTTTACCCATGAGTAGTCATTTTTGGTATATTTTAACATGCTTTCACCCTTGGGTATAGGTGTGGGATTTAGGCAAGTACAAAAAAACTTCTTCATATGTTATTGACAGGAAGGACCCCTAGGTTGAAAGTTGATAATTTTTTATGCCCTTTGGTTTAAATCATTGAAGACAATGTAGACCCATTCATCTTGATAGCACATGTGATCAACAAATTATAATTCATTGCCAAGATGCATGGAGAAGTTATGGAAAACGTTTACCGAGGTTAAGTGCAAAAAAAATGTGCTTATGCTTCAAGGAAAGGAAAACAAATGTTTATTGGACTCAAGGAAAGAATGACATATGTTAAAATGAAAAAAACTAGGGAAGAAAAATCCTTGGTATTTAGTTGGGACGGGTCATTTCTATTTGTGAAATATGCACAAATGGTAATGTGGCAAACTTTTCCTTGGGTGGTACTACTAGGAACCACCTTGGCAAAATCACAAGAAAGTTCAACCCAATTTAAAATTAAAAAATTCCATCTATTTATACATTGCTTTATTTGATTGGACTAGGTGGGTTATGTTTTCCTCACCTATGCACACATTCATGAAAAATAATGAGCACCCAAAAACCTATAATATGCATTAACATTTTGATTATTAACCCATTCTTCACACAATTTTTAACTTTTTTCTTTGAAATGTCCTTACACTTACACATTATTATTCTTATTGTTTATTTAGTACATGTAGAAGGGAATGATTCAAATTAGTCATTAAAATAAAAAAAGATGAAATAGTTATCATTTGTGTTATTGACATCAATGGCCTTTTAGGAATTCATGATTGTGATTAAAAACATTCATAACTAAATGAAAATTGATTCAATCAATTATTTATAAAAGACATCAAGTAGGTTAGCATTTGAAATATTCTTCAAAATTAACATCCAAGAAAAATTCCCAAAAAATAGATTCCTTTTGTGTACTTGATCTAAAAAATCCCTCATGTAACATTTCTGAAACTTTTTCCTTATGCTTTCATGAATTTTCCACATCAAAACACATTTTTTTGTAAATTCAATTAGAGTTTTGAATTTTACATGACTTGGGTAACCTTTTGATAAATATTTTGGAATGAAAAGCTTTCTTTGTATGATTCCTATGTTATTTTGAAGTTGAATTGGTCTTAGAAATTTGGAGTGTGATTTTCCTAATGGTACCACCCAAGGATAAGTTTGCCCAATAGGTTCATGGAACAAGACTAAAGGGGGAGAATTTGTGTTGTGAAAAATAAATAAAAATAAATTCTGCGACAAACTTCATAGAGATCTGCAACTATTCCATTCTACACAAGTTGTGTGAGGATTGAGGGTCTTAGTCTAATTTGTATGGGAGATGTTACATGTGTGATGAAAAGGAGGTGCATATGAAACCCTACATTGGTGAAGTAGTGCTATCAATTGCTGAAAGTTGAACATTACAAAACTTTTGGTAGTTGTTTATGATATGAAGCGGAAAATTGTCTTTTTGTGGCATTTGTGTTTCTTTCTTGTTATGAAAAAGGCAGATATTCAGTCTTGATGGTGCTTGCTGAATGGTGAGGTGCTATCTTTGGGTGCATTTTTTGTGGTGTGGCTACTTCCCGTTGAAGCTTTGATGGCTGTCTATGGAGTTTTGAAGCTCATGTTGGAGATAAAAAGGCATGACTATTTCAAGGACATGGGTAGAGCTAAGTTGAACTAGTTCAAAACCCTCAAAATTTGGTTTGGCAATCATGTACGCTTCAAGACTGTATTCACTAGTGTTTTTTTGGTGGCAAAGTCTTTTTCCCTTAAATGTGAAAGACAAGTGCTTTTTGGGGTTTCAAAGTGCCAAATTTTAAGATAATTTAATTTTTTTTTCCAGATTCTATGTCCGATTGTAGTATGTAACCACCAATATAGATGTCTGCTTTTATTTTATTTTTATTTTCATGTTTTATTTGTTGTCAACTTTGGTTAAACCACCTTTATGTATGATTATGATGAGTCAACATCAAAAATTTGAAACAAAAAGAAAACTGATTTTTTTGAGGCAAATTTTTGTCACTATTGACAAAAAAATTCCAGTACAACTCTTACATATCCTCAATTTGTGTATTTATTGAATATAGAATTTTTTGCAATTTCTAGATTTAAGTGCTCTTAGGCAGATGCTGATATGGTTTTTCCTGCATTTTTTGAGCACCTTTCTAAAAAAAGGGAAGGTAACGGCAAAGGGAAGTAATTTTCTCATAAAGGAGAAGAAATCGAACTCACAGCAAAAAGGAGTAGTTTTCTCATAAAGGAGATGACAGCAAACTCATAGCAAAGAGGAGTAGTTTTGTCATAAGGGAGAAGAACAATAGTTTTTTCATTAAGAGACAAGAGACATTTATTGCACAACATTCACAATAGTGACAACAAGAACGGAATCAAAATCAAAACTCAGGCTGAAACTTGTTTTCCACCAACCTAGGGGAAAAAAGGAGTTTCCAATGTTTTTTTTAAAATTAGGTGTTAAGCTCACCCCTTAATGGGAAAACTGCTGCTCATCACCCTCAGTCCTCTTCCTTTTGGGAATATCTTTATTGTACGAACTCTTTAATAGACCCTGAGCATTTTTGCACAGGTTGTCGAGGCTTGTGAACACCCAAACAGTTTTGCAGGGTCACACCAATTCAAGGGCATTAATGGAACGACAAAATGATTGGCTTCCAAGGCAATTTTTGTGTTTAAAAAAAATAAAATAAAAAAATAAAAAAATAAAAATTTATAAATTGCAGAATTGTCCGATAAAGCTGTTCATTTAACAAAAGAAAAACTCTTGAGTTCAGTATGGACTAGGTGATTGTTGAGAGGCCAGCAGTACTGAAAAATAGCCAAGGTGTAGGAGCACCATTCTGGTAACCAGGACTGCCTTGGGCCTATTGCCAAACATATTACCAACCGGCAGCTATTGTGACCCGCACATTAATGAGTGATCACAAAAACTGTCTTTGCCATCCACTAACCTGCTCAGTACGTGGATGCACAACACTTTTCATCCAACACAGAGAATGAGATACACCATAATATTTGAAATAACTGAGGCCTGGATGGCCAATCAGGAAGAGACACGTCATCCAGTCAGCCATTAAAGCTGACTACGTAGTGAGCTAGTGAGCTTTCAAAGTTACCTAGTGTAGTAGTACCAGTTCACCAATATTCTACTAGGCATAGAGTCTTTGAGGCTAGCTAGTGATAACCTGCGAATATTATTCTCTACCCTACCAACAAACAATCTTACAAATGTGCACCTACAATACTAATCTCATGAGCTTCTTAAATTAGCAAAAGTAATACTAGCTCACTATTGCAGACCTATGATCACTTACTATAATGAGTTAGCGCTAGTCAGCATTCTTAGTTAGATGGTGTAGTTAGTTACTAGTTACACTAACTAGTGAGCCAGTAGAACACAAGCACTCGGCAACCTTAGTCCGCCCGTTATAAGATTCGCCTGTCTGCGAATTGTCGACAGTGTGAAAAGCGAGTGTTCAGCGAGTGCACACTGCAAAGCTCAAGCTCTTGTCAAATCTCTCCTTTGCTGCTTTCTTGGTGCTCATCTGTTTTTTGTTGGGTGGGGGGGGGTAGGGGGCGGGGGGGAGGAGAGATAGAATTCTCTTTTTTTTGTATTCCCACCATGTTCTCTGTGTGTTCTCACATGTTCCCAGTGATTTTCCCAAAGTTCTCAATGTGTTGCTCAAGGGTGTTCCCAATACCACTACCCTTTTATCCCATATGGTTGCCCAAAGTCCTCCCTTCTCAAGTATATAGGTGGGCCAAAGGGCAGACACTACATCTTCACATACAAAATTTCTATTCCTTCCAAAGATTTTGTTTTTTCTTTCAATGAAAATGGCTAGTTGCAAAAAATTATGAAGGAAGTTGGTGGGCACCCCTATTTAATCAACAGAAACTAATAGGTAATAGGTGCCCATAGTTCATGCCTTTGCCATTAGTCTAGGCTGAAAATGCCAAGAACACAGGCAGGCAAAACAAATTCTTGCACCCAATGAGATGACTCGGCAGCATGCAAACCTAGGGAGGCCTAGGTCCTTTCTCTTGAGGGGAGGGTAGGGGTGTGGGATTTCTTTATGTCCGCACTGTGTTCCCATCAAGTTTCAACTGGGTTCCCAACATGTTCTCAAAATTCCCAATGTGTTTTTCAAAATGTTCCCAATAGTTCCTCACTTTATCCCATATCCTTGGCCTAAAGTTTTGCTCTTGTAACCTATATAATCAGCCCAAATGAGGAGATTGCAACATAAATATCTAGTTTGGGACAGCCCAAAGCTTAAATAATTGTTTTTTTGATGGGCCAATGAAAGACGCCCATCACAAAAGGGAAATATTTATTCTGGTCGGTGGCAATCCAGAAATATTTATTCTGGTCGGTGGCAATCCAGTGCCAAACACACTAGAGGCAAGAAATTGTCAGGTTGAAATCATCATAAACAAAAACAGACTTTTTTTTTTCTTGGCGAAATTTCACCAAATTTTGACCTGAAAAATATGATTTCAACCTATACAAAGTATTTTTCATGCAAAAAAAAGTCCCAAATTCGCCAGATTTCAAAGATTTTTTTTTTTCAAATTATCGTATTTTTATGATAAGTTCCAATAATTCATGTTGGAACTGGCCTGGGGATGATTTGAAATCCCTTAAAGCAAGCAAGAAGTAAGAGATTTTGGAATAAAAAAAGGAGGGATTCTAGTGGAGACACTTCATTATCTAGTATGTAGTCAAATCTGGCTAAATCATCTTATGGATGATCACCACTTCAACTACATCACAAAATTGAACAAAAGAGACTTGAAGAGACTTGAAAAGAAACTTGATGATGAGAAGTCAGGCAATGGATGGTAGCAACCGGTGTTGTCCAGTTATCAATATGTATAATTGGTGGATATATATATATATATATATATAACTTGTGTCAATTTTTTTAATATATGAATATACATATCGAACATATGGATATTGATTGATTATTTATGCATATTCATATCTATCATAATATGTGCTTATGTCCAGATATGTATTTGACACATGACACTAAGCATATCCAGATTTTAGGGTTTTTTATTTTTTCAAGGTTGAAGGATATGCATTCAAATGCTTGAGATTTTTCAAATTTTTGCTATTTCAAACTCTAAATAGGGTGGAGTACAAAGATAGGAGTCAAAAACCATGTCATATAGTGATGAAAACTATGAATTTTTAACATATATATATATTTTTGACATTTTAAAGTTATGTTAATCATTCCAAGCTGTGTTAAATGACTAATATGAAACTTGAAAAATTCAAATTTTAAATTCATTAAATTAAATTTTGGGTTTTGGTTTTAAAAAGAACATTTGAACTTGAACAAGTGATGTGTTAAATGTAGTTAGTTTTATAAAGGATTATTATAATAACATAATTTTGATGATAAAAAAATTTAGATGATAGCAACCTACTACCCAAGTTCAAAAAGCACTCACAATTTAAAAGATACGAAATTTTAAAACTTTAAAAATTCAAAATATTTTTCAAAATTTTCAAATTTCAAAAGTCCTTTACCACATGTAAATGGGGTGTAATGTGCATGACATACAAAAGAAAGTTGTAGTTTATGATATAAAAAACAAAAAACTTAAAGTAGTTAACATATTTCGATATGATTCAAAATTATGATAAATTTTCAAGATGAAATACAAAATCAGATAGAATTTACACACTTTGAAAAATTCATATTTATTCAACAATGATTAACACAAAACATGTGATCTATTGGGGCGACTAGATATGTATTTTTTATAACAAGTTGCAAAAGATTTCATTCAAAAATTCTTTCATATGAAAAAAAGAAAAAACACTAAAAATGACTTACAATCCTTTTGTAAACTAGTCTCATGTTGGCTCCTATTTATGTATTTGCACCCAATAGCAAAAGAGGTTGCACTCGTTGTCATTCATTGTGCAATGATGACTTTTGATGGAGCTTGGTGTGGCGGCAAGGTATTTTTTTTGTCTATGCATTGCAAGCCTATAGTTGTTCTATATGAAAGCTGAATGTGTTTTAGTTGAAGAAAATTATGATTATGAAAAGACTGATTTTTTTGAACAATTGGAGGTTGATGACAATTAAATAAATCAAATGGCTATCTTATTTTGTTATCTCCCTTCTAGTTAGAACTTGCACTTTGATTTTTTTTCATTGTTATGATTGATTTTAGTTGTTGTGTGCAAGTTTTATGCACGGATTTAAATGGACTTCACACTTCACTCCTCACCAACATTGTATGTTGTTGCCCACACTTTTGATATCATTTTGGACTTTTAAATTTTGGGTGATGGGGTGGTTTTTGTTTTTTTTGCATGTAGCTTGTGCTGCAACGGGCAGAGTTCTTGTTTCAAGAATCAAGGTTCAATTACCTCACAAGTTACTTCAATTTATAGGGTGAATTAGTAGGGTGTTCATGTTTGTTTTACTACATTTACAAGTTTTTGTGTAATATTCATATATTCTAAACATATCTATAGTTGATCAACATTTAAATTCCAATTCATTCATAACTGGACCTTATACATATGTACAATTTATCAGCATTTGAAAACCAGTTCATTCATAACCGGACCATATACCTATCTATAATTTATCAGCATTTGAAAACTAGTTCATTCATAACCACACCATATACATATGTATAATTTATCACCAATTGAAAACTGGTTCATTCATTACCGACAAAGGGAAATTAAAATGGTTGAATACATAACTGGTTACACAGTTGATCTCCTGAATTTTATAAATATATATGCTTTAAAAATAAAATAAAATTTGTTATGTTGATATCCATAGGTTTGTCCTAAAACTAGATACCTGAACAACACTGGTAGCAATGTGACAAAAAAAAACCTTTCATTTAGAGAGCATTCCTTGACAATTGTATTTTATGGGGCTGTTGTTACATCATATACACCTCAGCACTAACCTATAGTTTTCACTAAACTTGTTTCCGGTGGTGTGGTATATCAAACAATAGTCCATTATTCTTTTATCCAATCAGGTGGCCCCATCCAAAACTATTTCCTTTCCAGTGCCTTTAGTGAGGTAACACTCACCGGAAACATGACTTTTTCCCACACCTATTACTTAGGTTGAGGGTTTAATTTTTCTGGCCTGATTGTGGGTCCTTTCCTTTTATTCATTGTTCTCCTCGTCTGTTGGGGGCGGGGCGCTAAACACCCGTAACGAGCTGTCTGGTGCTAGTTTCGCTTGTCTTTTTGCACACCTTTTTCGGCCTTGCACAGTTCTGCAAGAAAACATGCAACCTGGTTTTGAATGCTCTTAAATAAACTGAAGAACATTTTTTTGTTCTTCAGTGCCAAATGTTCTAGGCCAATGGGTATTACAGGCGCAGGAAATGAACCCCTCGACCTGCCCTTCAGGAACCCCTTCAGGAAATGTAGTACTAACCACTGGCCTATGGTTAGTACCATGTTCTATGCTTGGAAAGTTCAGGTTTCGAATCTGCTGAAACAAAAATTATTCAAGCAGAACTGTGTGTGATATATGAAGAACATTGTTAAGTTCTCTTGGTGAGTAAAAAACATGCGTGGGACAGAGCTCTGTTGGGTGCTTTGTCTTAATTAAGTTTGACAGGGTTTCATCAGTTTAGTGGAAAGTATAGGTTGACATGGAAGTGGAACCGCGCAAAAGGGGGCGAGAGCGCATCAGGGAAAAAGAGGCGTATTATCTGATGGCTCTGTGGAAATTACACACAAACAGAGAAAGTGTACACAAACAAACAAAACCAAGCCGAGGTGGAACCGCGCTAAAGGTGGAACCGCGCTAAGGGTGGAGCCGCAATCTTGAGTTGAAGGGCGCTAAAGGTGGAACCGCAATCTTGAGTTGAAGAGCCGCAATCTTGAGTTGAAGGGCGCTAAAGGTGGAGCCGCAATCTTGAGTTGAAGGGTTCAACTCAAGATTGCGGTTCCACCTTTAGCGCGGTTCCACCTCGGCTTGCTTGGGCCCCAAGCCTCAAGCTTACATTGAAAAAACGTGTGAAAATACGGAAAAATCTACCACAAACAACATATTTAAACTCAAAGACCAAGGCCGGGCAATAAATTCATTTTTGTCAGTGTGTTAACTCAAAGCAACTCAAAACTGGGTTTGAAGAGATAATGTTATGGAAATGAGCAATTAGTGCGACTACAAGCAATTTCTCATCGCCCTGCGCCTCCAATAATGCAGGGGGATATGCCCAGACTCAAGACCTCAATAATAAAATAGGGAAGAGTGGAAGTATGAGTAGCTTCTAGT
>Ga0116228_10001249_pt1 | contig 20946 bp, 14 predicted proteins | sample S1TSphfallax_2_FD_89694 | JGI IMG/M metagenome (GOLD analysis project Ga0116228, IMG submission 89694) | Host-associated microbial communities from peat moss isolated from Minnesota, USA - S1T2_Fc - Sphagnum fallax MG | ecosystem: Host-associated > Plants > Peat moss > Unclassified | place...
AGACCATCGAGCTTCGGCGCACCCGTGGCCTGGAAGCGGCTCTGGTGGTGGTCAATTCCGATCGTGGCAAGGCTGCGATGGACGATATCCGCTCGCGCCTGGGTTCGATGCGTGCGGCGGAGTTCGACCAGCGCACCCGGCGCCTGGCGGAAATGGAAACCGCGTACAGCACGGCGTGGACCTCCGGCGCGGCCAGCGCCTTGCTGGGCATCGGCCTGACGTTGTTCGTGGGCATCCTCATCCGTCGCAATGCTGTCGCGCGCGAACGCGAGGCCTGGTTGCAGGCCGGGCGCCTGGAGCTGGGTGCCGCCATGGCGGGCGACAAGGACATGAGCGAGCTGGCGGGCGTGATCCTGTCCTTTCTCGCCCGCTTCCTGCGCGCCGAGGCGGGCCTCCTGTTCACGCCGTCGGCTCGCGGTTTCGAACGTGCCGGCGCCGTGGGCGTGGCACCGGAAGAGCCCGGCACGGCAAGCCGCACTACCGGCAGCCTGTTGAGCCGGGCCGTCGACGAGCGCCGTGTCGTGGTGGTGTCCGACGTGCCGGAGGGCTATTTCCAGGTGGGTTCCGGACTGGGCAAGGCACCGCCGCGTCACCTGGTGATCGTGCCGACGATCGGTGACGACCAGGTCCAGGGTGTCGTGGAACTGGGCTTTTTCAATCCGGTGGACGCCGAAGTAGTCGCCCTGCTGGAGCAGGCGTCGCCGGCCATCGCCATCGCGCTTCGCTCGGCCGCGTACCGCGCCGAATTGTCCCGTCTTCTCGAAGAGACCATGCGCCAGTCCGAAACCCTTCAGTTGCAGGGCGAAGAGCTGCGGGCGTCCAATGAGGAACTGGAAGAGCAGAGCAGGGCCTTGCGCGAATCGCAGCAGGAGCTGGAATCGCAGCAGGCCGAGCTGGAGCAGACCAACGCCCACCTGGCCGGACAGTCGCAGCAGCTGGAAGCCCAGCGCGACGAGCTGGCGCTCGCCAACGAAGCCATCGAGGCAAAGGCGCACGAAGTGCAGCGTGCCAGCCAGTACAAGTCCGAGTTCCTGGCCAACATGAGCCACGAACTGCGTACGCCGCTGAACTCCGCGCTGATCCTTTCCAAGCTGCTGGCAGACAATGCGCACGGCAACCTCACCGAAGAGCAGGTGAAGTTCGCCCGCACCATCCACGCCTCGGGTGCCGATCTGCTCACGCTCATCAACGACATCCTCGACCTGTCGAAGATCGAGGCGGGCCATGTCGAGGTCCGTGGCGAAACCTTCGAGGTGAAGGGTCTGCTGGACGATATCGCCGCGTTGTTCTCGCCGGTGGCGAACGAAAAGGGCCTCACGCTCGACGTATCGTCGGCTACTGACTGCCCGGCCTTCATCGAGAGCGATCGCCTGCGTATCGAGCAGGTGCTCAAGAACCTGTTGTCCAACGCCCTCAAGTTCACCGAAGCCGGAAGCGTGAATCTTTCGGTACGAGCCGGCGCGAAGGGCATGGTGGTCTTTTCGGTCACCGACACCGGCATCGGCATCGCTGCGGACCAGCAGGCGCGCATCTTCGACGCGTTCCAGCAGGCGGACGGATCGATCAGCCGTCGCTACGGCGGCACGGGCCTGGGCCTGTCCATTTCGCTTGAGCTGGCGCGCCTGCTCGGCGGCGATATCTCCGTCGCAAGCGACCCGGGCCGGGGCAGCATGTTCACGCTGACCATCCCCGTGCGGCTCGCGAGCGCCCAGGCCGTGGTTGCGCGCGCACCGGCACCGGCCGTCGTTCCGATGCCTCCTGCACACCGCCCGGTCATGGCGCCCGCACCTGTCGCGCAGCGTGCTCCGGCGCCGGTATCCATCGATCCGCGCCATCTCATCCTGGTCATCGAGGACGACGTGGCGTTTGCCGGCATCGTCAGCCAGCTGGCCGAGGAAATGGGCTTCCGCTCGCTGGTGACCTCCACCGCGTCCGAGGCGCTGGCCGTGGCACGCGAGCAGATGCCACATGCCATCGTGCTCGACGTGGGGCTGCCGGACCAGTCGGGTCTGTCGGTGCTGGATATTCTCAAGCACGACGTGCGCACGCGTCATATCCCGATCCATGTCGTATCGGCGGAAGACCATTCGCGCACGGCGCTGTCGCTGGGCGCGGTGGGTTACCTGGTGAAACCGACCACCCGCGAGGCGCTGGCCCGCGTTCTGGATTCGCTGGAATCGCGACTGTCGCAGCGCCCCCGTCGCGTGCTCGTGGTCGAGGACGACGCGGTGCAGCTCGATGCCATCCGTCACCTGCTGGCGTCGGCGGATGTGGAAACCATCGGTGCCTCTTCTGCCGCCGATTGCCTCTCGTTGCTCAGCCACGAGACCTTCGACTGCATGGTGCTCGACCTGTCGTTGCCCGATACGTCCGGCTTCGCACTGCTGGAAACGCTCAGCAGCCAGGATACGTACGCGTTCCCGCCGGTGATCGTCTACACGGGGCGCGTGCTCTCCGCAGCGGAAGAAGACCGCCTGCGTCGTTATTCCAGCTCGATCATCATCAAGGGCGCGCGCTCGCCGGAACGCCTGCTCGACGAGGTATCGTTGTTCCTGCATCGCGTGATTTCGGAACTGCCCGAGCCGCAGCAGGGCATGATCCGCGCGGCGCTGAATCGCGACGCCACGCTGGAAGGCCGTCGCATCCTTCTGGTGGAAGACGACGTACGCAACGTCTATGCCCTGATGAGTGTGCTCGAACCGCACGGCTGTGAGCTGACGATTGCCCGCAACGGCCAGGAAGCCATCGACGCGCTTCACGCGTCCGTGGATGGCGCAGATATCGACCTGGTACTCATGGACATCATGATGCCGGTGAAGGATGGCCTGACCGCCACCCGCGAGATTCGCCAGAATCCGCGCTTTGCCGATCTGCCGATCATTGCGCTCACCGCCAAGGCGATGCCGGACGACCAGCAGCAGTGCCTGCAGGCAGGTGCGAACGATTACGTAGCCAAGCCGCTCGACGTGGACAAGCTACTGTCGCTGATCCGCGTCTGGCTTACCGCCTGACCTTCGACGGGCGGGGCAAGGCGCAATAACCCGCGGCTTTAACAGGCCCGGGTGACCCGCTACACTGGCGGCACGGAGATGGCATGCCTCCGCGAACCGCCCTCGGGCTGATGATGCCTACGTATCCTGGAATCCTCCGGGGCGTAGGCTCGTGCGTTTCTCGCCCCGTTATTCCAGGTGTTTCAACGACACACCTTTTGGAATCCGCATGCGACGCCTTCGTTCACTGGAACAATGGGAACTGTTTCCCTACATGGGCAAGTGGCTGCTCATGGCTTGCGCGGCTGCCGTTCTGGCCGGCTCCGCTTCCGCTTTCTTTCTCCTGGCTCTGGAATGGGCGACGAACACCCGCGAGGCATCGCCGTGGCTGATCGGCTTTCTTCCCTTGGCAGGCTTCGTGGTGGGCTGGGCGTATCAGCGCGTGGGCAAGTCGGTGGAGGCGGGCAATAACCTCATCATCGACGAGATCCACGACCCTCGTAAGATCATCCCCCGGCGCATGGTGCCGCTGGTGCTTATCGGCACGGTGGTATCCCATCTCTTTGGCGCATCGGTGGGACGCGAGGGTACGGCCGTGCAGATGGGCGGTGCGCTGGCCGACCAGCTGACCCATGTATTCCGGCTGCGAGCCGACGACCGGCGCATCCTGCTGATGGCCGGCATGAGTGGTGGTTTTGCCGCAGTGTTCGGCACGCCGCTGGCAGGTGCATTGTTTGGCCTGGAAGTACTGGCTATCGGGCGCATGCGCTACGACGCGCTGTTTCCCTGCGTGATTGCCGCCATCGTGGCCGATCAGGTCTGCCTGGCGTGGGGTGTTCACCACACCCACTACGTGGTGGATCATGTCTGCGCACTCACGCTGCTGCCGGTGCTTGGCGTGATCGCGGCGGGTATCGTTTTCGGCCTCGTGGGCCTGCTCTTTGCCACGGCCACACATCACCTGGGTGGCTGGATGAAGCGGCGGATTGCCTATGCGCCACTACGTCCGTTGCTGGGTGGTGCGGTGATTGCGCTGTCTGTCAGCGTCCTGCCTGCATGGCGGTATATCGGACTGGGCATTCCGACCATCGTGGAAGCCTTTCAGCATCCTGTTGCGCCCTGGGATTTCGCGGGCAAGTTTGCCTATACGGTCGCGTCGCTGGCGTCGGGCTTCAAGGGTGGCGAGGTGACACCGTTGTTCTATATCGGCGCCACGCTGGGTAATGCGCTGGCACCTCTGCTGCATCTGCCTGTCGGGATGTTGGCCGGATTGGGTTTCGTCGCGGTATTCGCCGGCGCGGCGAACGTGCCGCTGGCCTGCACGGTGATGGCGATCGAACTGTTCGGGCCGTCCATCGCGCCGTTCGCACTGATTGCCTGCGTTGTGAGCTATCTGTTTTCCGGACACGCAGGCATTTATCACGCCCAGCGCCTTGGCCGGGCCAAGCATGTGCGGCACCTGCCGGAGGATCTGCGGCTGGCCGAGGTCAAGGCATACAGGAAGAAGCTACGCGAGACCCCGGCCGTGACGGACGACGTACCTTAAGGCTGTTTCGCGGTGGGCTGGAATGCGCTTAGCGGCTTGACGTAAGGGCCGTTCCAGTCTGCGTCGAAGATGCGGCCAAGCGGGCGCACCAGTGGGCCGTGGATGAAGATCGAGGCATTCACGGCACTTTCGAAGTAGCTCCAGCTCCAGTTGCCGGTGCCGACAAAGCCCGACTCGTCGTCGACGAGAGCGTACTTGGCATGTTCGACACGGGCGTAGGGAATGGGGCCGGACGACGCCTGCGGCAGGCTGGAATACTTCACTTCCACGCCGGGCATGAGCGCCAGGCTTTGCAGGTAGGCGAGGTCATGGCCGCGCAGCGCCCAGTCGGCCACGATGACCTGTACCTGCACGCCGCGTGCGGCGGCATTGCGGATGGCAAGATCGAGCGCGGTCCAGTAGCCCTTGGGGCCGAAGTCCTTGAAGGCCGACATCGTCATCACCTGGATGCGGATGCGGGTGCGTGCCTGGTCGAGCATCTGCGTCAGCGTCGGAGCTTCCAGCGTCAGCCAGGACGGCTGGAGCGCTGCGGGGCTGAAGGCAGGGAAGATAGTCGACGGGCCATCGTCCTTGCCGTTGATGACGACGGGGGAGAGCACGGTGGCCGGTTCGAACGAGGGGGCGGGTACGAGCGGTGCGGCCACCAGCGCATCGGCCGGTTTTTCGGCCAGGTGCCACAGGTGGTCGAATTCCGCGCGGAACGTCTTGCCGATGCGTTCGTCGCCGATATGCACGCCCACTTCGTGGATGTGCTGGATGGCACGCCAATCCCAGTTCTGGCTGCCCACGAAGACATCGCGATCGTCGATCTCCATGAACTTCACGTGCAGCACGCCGCCGGTGAGGTCCTTTACCGGCATCTGGCGGATCGTGATGCCGGGCAGGCCCGTCAGTGCATCGACCCAGGGCTGGCTTTCATGCATGAAGCTGGTGTCGATGAGCAGGTTCACCCGCACCCCTTTCTTCGCCTGCGCGACCAGCGCATCCACGATGGGCGAAAGCGCATGGCCGGGCGGGTTGGTCAGGTAGAAGGCGGCGATGTCGATATGGTCTTTCGCGCCCTTGATCATCGACAGCCAGGTGGGGCCGGTGCGTGCCGTATCGGGCAGGCCGTAGCTGGTTTCTTCCGGAACGCTCTCGACCCATTCGAAGGTGCTTTGCTGGCGCGCCGCCGGAGCCGCATGGCTCGACAGGGGAATCAGTGCAAAAGCGGCGGCAATAGCCAGCAGGGGACGACGGGTTGAGCGCATGCGGAGGAACCTGGCGAGTGTTGATCGTTATAGAGTAACACTGCCGTGTGACGGTTGGTTCGCATGCGCCGCAAGCCACGCAGGAACCTCCGTCACCGCGATATCCTGCGCTGCGTTGAAGGTGACGGCCTTGTCCCAGGCAACGCCGGTATCGCGCGCGAAGGCCAGGTGGTACCGGCGCATCTTGTCGTGCGGATGGGCCTGCACGGCGTCGCGCAGTGCGTCGACGGTCCACAGGGTGCGCTGCGTTTTCCTGCCCAGGTAAGCGTCCACCATGTCGGCCAGGCGTTCGTAAGTAAACGTGTCGCCTGCCACGAAGATCACCTTGTCGTCGATGCGAGGCTCATGGGCGAGGATGGCAGCGGTGAGCTGCCCGATGTCTTCGGGCGTGGTCACGGTGAGGCGGTTGTCCCAGCGCCCCAGTGCATTCACTTGCGCCGCTTCGAGATCGACAACGCCGAAGGCGGGTTCAAAGAGGAAACTGGTGAACATGCCGGTGGATACGATGACCCAGTGCGTGCGCGACTGCGCCCGCAGCATGTCGCGCACGTCGAGCTGTTCGTCGAAGATGCCCTGGTCACTGCCGCGTCCCACGACGTCGTAATCCACGCCGAACTGCCAGGGCACGTAGCGATCCACCCCCGCGCGAAGCACGGCGGCAGTGATGCGGCGTTGCGTGCCCGCGCCGCCGACGAACCCCGTGCAGCAGATGACCGTGGCGTAGGACGCGAATATGCCGGCAAGCTCTTCTTCCGGTGCGCTGGCGAGGTCACAGCGGACGATATCCACGCCAAGCGCACGCAGGGCAGCATCGCGGGTCGAGTCCGTTTCGTGGGGCCGGGCAGGTCGTAGCAGCACACTGAGCCTGCCCTTGACCGGCTGCGCCGCGAGGGACTTCATTACCGCCATGCCCAGTTCCCCCGCGCCGATGACAAGGGTGTGCTGTTCCGTGGTTTTGATCGCTGGCATCGTTTTTCGACTTCTGTGGGGAGACGTGGCATAAGCTGAGGTGCGGGCGATTCGCGGACAAGAAGGCACACGAGTGATACCGGACGACATTCCCTTCGCCGAAGTCATGGCGCGCTCACGGGCGGCCTGCGAGGCACTGAGCGACGAAGACGGCGGCCTGAAGCGCGAGGTGCTGGCCCATGCGGGCAATCGCTGGTCCCTGGGCATCGTGTACGAGCTGGGCGTGGCGGGGACGCTTCGTCATGCCGAACTCGCGCGCCGACTTCGTGGCGTCACCCAGCGCATGCTCACCAGGTCGCTACGGCAGCTTGAGCGCGACGGGCTCATCGCACGGCACGACCATGCCGAAGTGCCGCCACGGGTGGATTACACGCTTACATCGCTTGGAAAAGGCCTGCTGACGGGGATGCTGCCTCTGTGGACATGGGTTATGGATAACGCGGATGCCTTCCGCGCCGCACGTCGCCGCTTCGATGGTAATGACGCGACCTGACCGGAATCGTTACCATGCCCGGCTGACAGACGTATTGGAGATACCGGTGACGCAAGTTCCTCCCCAGAGCGTGACCGATGAGGCGGTATTCCAGGCCCGCGTGGAGCAGGCCTGTGCGACGAATGCTGCCGTCGCTTCGTTATTGTCAGACGCCGGAGTGCTGAATCCGGCCGGCACCTGGCTGGTGCAGGTGTTGAAAGGGCAGGCTGCGGTCAGGCAGGCGGCGCACGATACGGCCCTGGCCGCCGACGAATTGCGCAAATACCAGAAATTCGCGCGCCCCGGTCAGCCCAGTCCGCATATCGTCCAGCTCCGGCAAAAACAAGCCGCGGCACGCCAGGCCTCCGCCCGGGGCAAGCAGGCGTATACCAAGGCCGCGATGGAATTCGCCCGCACACTGCCGCTGACCATCCCCCCACGCGAATCGCTGGACAGCGTAGTAACACGCTGGATCACGCTAAACATCCCCATCCAGAAATAAGCCACCCCACACCCGTCATTCCTGCGAAAGCAGGAATCCAGCGCCCCGGTAGCCGTTTATCGCCGATGCATCACATCGGCTCCTGCTCTGCCCATCCTCTCAGCCCTGGGCTCCTGCTTTCGCAGGAGCGACGGCTCTGCTGCCACGCCTGAAACATCAGCACCGGCCACAGATGCCCGTGCCACTGCTGTCGCCCTTCAAGAAACGCCTCCCATATCGGCAGGATTTCCTCCGGATCGAAAATACCCTGCTGTTGCAGGTAACGGCGGTTGAGCAAGTCACCGGCCCACTCGCGCAAAGGCCCGCGAAGCCACGCCGCAACCGGTGCTTCAGCGATGGGCTTGTGTGTCGCCAGCAGTTTCTCCGGGAGATATCGTTCCGCCAGCCTCTTCAGCACCAGCTTGTGCTCCCGGTATCCGTACCGGTAAGCCACGGGCAGGCGCCATGAAAAGCGCCACACCGATTCATCCATGAACGGAAAGCAGGGCGTCACGCCATGCGCCATGCAGGCTGCTTCGGCGGAAGGCAGCAGCCCCTCGCCAAGCCGCATGCGCTGGTCGACATACTGGAGCCGGTCGGCCGTCGCTTCCGTATCCAGCCATTCGTCGGGCCGGGAAAACACGGTGGGATAGGCGTCCGTTCCTGGTACGGCGAGCCCGGGATGCTGCCAGAGTGTCGTCGCATCGTGGTAATGATCTTCCACGGACGTGGCAGTGAGTTTCACAAAGGGATCGCGCGCATGACCACTCCACGCGTGTGCCTTCCTTGCCAGTTTGAATGATCCCAGCCGCTGCCGGAAACGCATCGGCAGGGAGCCTACGAATCGTGCCTGGCGTGTCGCACGTCGGTAGGCATCATGGCCGAAGAACAGCTCATTGGCGCCCTCGCCAAGCACGATCTGCTTATGGGCATGACCAGCGGCCCCGGCAGCCATGCCAAGTATCACGGCGGAAGGCAGGCACGGCGGCTCGCTGGCCGTGCTGATGACCCGCTCGACCTGTGACAGGACATCGTTGTGTCCCAGCACCACCGGATCGAAATGGCAGCCCAGGTAGCTCGCGATCCTGTCGGCGCGTTCCAGGTTCTGGGTCTGTCCTTCGAAGCCGACGGCAAACGTCTGTAGAGGCTCTTCCTGCTGAGCCTGGAGCATGGCGGCGATGACGCTCGATTCGACATCACCGGTCAGCAGGGCGCAGGACTGCCTTCCATGGCGTGCTTCGATCGACATCGCCAGTACGTCGCGAAGATCCGTTTCGGCTGTTCGCAGTCCGTCGGATCGCCGTTCTGCGATTTCTCCCAGCACCTCCTTGCGAACGTCCCAGTAACGCCTGAATGGCAGGCCGGTAACGTGGGCCGGGGGAGCACCATCAAGCTGAAACTGCACGAAGCAGCCGGCCGGCAATCTGGAAACGTCCTTGTAGATGCTATGAGGCGATGGGATATACCCATGCCTCAGCAGTGTGGCAACGGCACTCCTGTCGATCGCAAGTGGGCTGGCCAGTTGCTCGATGGCATTCACTTCGGTGGCAAAAAGCAAGCCATCTGCCGTGCTGGCGATGTACAACGACTTCTCGCCCATCTTGTCACGCGAGAGGGTAAGGGTGGCTTCGACGCTATCGATCACGGCGACACAGGCGGATCCACGTATCTGTGCGATCGCACTCCCGACGCCTTGCGAGCGGATGCGTCGTATCAGCCTGTCCGCCGGCGAATCCAGGTCCTGCATGGCCCACATGACGGGCGATTCATCGCGGGAAAGCGTGAGGTCACCGGCAACGACCACGATGTAGCGACCGTCGTTGGAACGGGCGGTGGTCGCAGAGACCGGACCGTGGGCCGGCCGGCATGCGGCGATGGCAACGCCGAGAGGTGCATGGGCCTGCACATGACGCACATGACCTCGATGTGGCATGGCCGACAGCATGTGCCCGGACAACGACATCAGCGATTCTTCGGACATCGGGCGATAGGCTCGCCACACGCCAGCCAGACCGGACATATCGATCACCTGCCAAGAGAGGGGTATTCAGGAGAGGGGCGGAGCATCAACCGCGCGAAGAGGTTGCGCTGCCGCGCCATCGGGCATGCAGGGCAGGCGGCGCGATGGTGGCGAGGATGCCGGCCACGGCCAGGCTGATGCACAGGATGGCGAGTGAGCCGTAGATGCTCCCGGTAACGGAGGTGGCGATGAGCGAAGGGTAATCGTCGTTCGGTCCCGTCCTGTCCAGCACGGTCAGGGCTTCGGCCAGGCGTAGTGGGCGCCCTGGCGGAAGTGCCTCATTGGGGTCGGGCAGCAGGCCGCCGATGTAGATCTGGTTCATCAGAGAAAACGCGCCCACCAGGCCAAAGGTTCCACCCAGGAACGCGGCGGCCAGTCCCAGCCGGAGCGGATTGCGCGAGCCATCGCCGGGGCTGAGGCTGGACAGTCGCATCATGCAGCATGCGATGGCACCGCCCAGGGCCGTACCCGCGATCATCGCGAAGCCGACCCAGCTCGCCTGGGATCGCGTGAGATAGAGACCGAAGCAAGCGGCCGACGTCACTGCGATGCAGATGGGTATGAAGGCGTGTCGCAATGGACGCGGTACATGAGCCCATAACAGGGGGCCTGCGATGAAGGCACTGATGACGAAGACACATAGCCGGACTTCCGGTCTCATTGATCCGGGCGGATCGATATCCGGATTGCCTATCGAGAGGATGACCAGGATCGCCAGCGCGGATACACCGCAGCTCAGCAGGGAAAGCAGGGCGCGCCTGAGCGGAGTGGACCACAACGAGCGTGGCGAGACCTTGATGCCGCGCGTGGCATTCAGGCGGGCGAGATAGAGCCCTGCAAAGATGAGGCCGTCGATCAGCAGCATGGCGGACGAGAGCACCTGCTTGCGGTGATCCACGTTGCGCACGAACGCCAGGCAGAAGGAGATCAGGGAGACGGTCGACAGCAGGGCAAGCCAGGGGTCGATCCTGAGCCGGTGGCCCTGCTTTGCCGGCCAGGTGACCGGACACAGGATCAGTGCTATCGACGATGCCGCCACGGCCACGAGGAAACCGCCGTCGGGCGTGCTGATCGTGTCGATCAGGGGAAGGACATCGGCTGTCAGCAGGTAGAGCGCCACCGCGGGCAGTGCATGCAATGCAACCCGGGAAGCCGCCTTCGGTGCAGGAAAGAGATGGGTTGCGTTCCTGGCCAGCCAGATGAGGTGCAGGCCGATACCCGCGCCATAGGCGAAGCTGGCCGCCAGCATGAACCAGATGTCGATGCCACCGTGAAAGGTTGCCGAGGCGAGGCCTGTAAGCACGAAACCCGGAAGCAGGCCACTGCGGATACCGGGCGCGATGGGGTCGGATCGTAGCGACAGGAACACCACGGACGTGCCCATGGGCATCATGGCCAGCACCCACTCACCTTGTTCCCAGGTGATTCCACGCTGCCAGAGATAGTCGGACGTCCATGCACCGAAGGCCGCCAGCGGCATCACGATGAGCACGATGACGAGACAGGCAATGGCATGGTCGGTAAATCCACCTGAGCGGGCAGATGTCGTGGGTTTGCTCATGTAGGCGCTCGGTGATGGGGTGTCCAATGACGGGAGGCATCCTAAGGTCGCTATGTCCGGGGTCCATGGACGTTTTATGGACGACGCATGGAGACCGCGGCAGCCAGGGAAAATGTTCATGTGCGTGCCAACAGGCACGCAAGACGGTGCTTCAGTCGAGCAGTGCGGCGCCGCCAAGCAGATCGTGCGTGACCCGGTCCCTGAACCGGGCGCTCCGGCGGGAGCCATCGACGTTCATCATGACAACGACGGCGTGGCGCCGATCATCGCTCAAGGCGACCATGTTCGATGCACCGGGATCGCTGCCGCTGTGGCCGATCACCTGTCTTGCGCCCACGTCCTCCGAAACCCAGCCCAGGCCCTGGTACGGAGCGATGGCCGGATCGACCTGGGATCGCAGCATGCGTGCCAGGGTCTCATCGGAAGCTATCGCGCGCGCTGAAGCCATTCCCGGCAGCATGGCGTTCAGCAGCGTGGCGAGCTGGTGTACCGAGCAGCGCAGCATCCCGGCGGGCACATCCGGGTAGCCTTGTTGCGGCAGAGGGGTGAAAGCATTGGCTTCGACCACGTAAGGCGTGGCCAGGACGTCACGGCCGAATGCAGCGATCGACCAGTGAGCGCCCTCGATGCCCAGCGGGGTGAAGACGTTGGCCTGGACATAGGAGGCGAAGCTCTGGCCGCTGACCGCCTCGACGACATGCCCGGCCAGGGCCATGCCGACATTGGAGTAGGACCAGCTTGCTCCTGGTGGGTGCGGCAGGAACGATCCATCGCGGGACCAGGTGTTTCCACCTTCGACCAGATAGCCACTCAGGAAATCGGAGAGCTTCTGCGGCGAATCGCCCGGGTGGGTCAGGTCGCCATAGCCTTCATCTGAAATGCTCGACGTGTGGGTGAGCAGGTGATGGGGCGTGATGATCTGCTTTGGGTACCGGGGGTTTCTCACCGGAAAGTCGAGGTACCGGTCCAGGCCCTCGTGCAAATCGTGCCCCTTGCGCTCGAACAGCTGGACAAGCGCGAGCGCCGTTGCCAGCTTGCTCACCGACGCCAGATGCATGGGCGTGGTTGCCGTCAACCTTCGTCCTTGCTGGATATCGGCCATGCCGAAGGCGGCGGTGTAGTGATGCGCGCCGGGTGCCGTGATGGCCACGGCGGCCCCAGGGACCTTTGCTGCCCGCATGAGGGAAGGCATGCCTGCCTCGAACTCGCGTCGCCATGCGTCGAACCGGGTTGCCCTGGAAGGGTATCCAGCGACGGGCCGAAGCGGGAAGAGCAGCATTCCGCCCAGCCCCAGCTGAAGTAGCGAGCGGCGTGTCAGTGTCATGAGCCATTCCTTCCCGTACGCGGGACGTGTTCCTGATGAGGGGACACTCTAGGAACGCCATGTGCGGGAGCCATGGATGTTTCGTGGATACCGCGTGGAGCGCAGCGAATGGCCGCATCACGATGCCCAGGAAATCAGTTTTTTCCCGATGGGCGACGCCCGCCCTGCTGGCGATAGTGCTGCCACGAGGTTCTTCCTGGCCTCGTTTCAGCCATCGAATGGCTTCATCCATCCATGCATCGAGGGACTATTTGCCATGCCCAACACCGCCATCAAACGACTGATCGTTTTCGGGGACAGCCTTTCCGACATCGGCGTCAAGCGCAAGACCGTGGCCGGCCAGTTCGCCGCACTCTTCGGACTGATGCGCACCAACCAGGTCAACCGCTTCAGCGACAACCGCAACTGGACCGACTTCATCTGGGAGTGGGCCGGCGGCCAGCCGCTCATTACCGTCGACAAGCCCACGTCGGAGGCGGCCGCCACGCCGCATCTGCGCTGGAGCCAGAACAGCAACCGCGCATCACGCACCGATAATCCGCTGTTTTACGTGAACTACGCCGAAGGCGGTGCGATGGGTGGTTCCGACCGCTGGGGTGCCGGCCTGGGGACGTTCCGCGAACAGTTCGATCGCTATCGTGCCGACTTGCGCGCCTATGGCCCCACGCCGGGTAATGGCCTGTATCTGATCTGGTTCGGCCTGAACGACCTGGTGACCAACGGCCGCGATCCGGCCGACATGAAGGCCGTGGCCCAGCAGATGAGCCAGGTCTGCCAGGAGATCATCGCGCTTGATCCCAATGCGTACTTCCTCTTCGGCAACCTGCCCAATCCACAGGAGGCGGTGCGTTATCTCGGCCAGGAAGCGACGGACAAGGTGCTCGGCTTCTCGGAGGGCTCCTTCAACTTCAGCCATGAGCTGGCCAAGGAAATCAACGAGAAGTTCCGGAGCAACCCGGCACATGTCGTGGACATCTATACACGGATGGACCATGTCTGCCGGAACCTCAATTCCTACGGCTTCACGAAGGAGAAGCAGCCTACCGGCATCGAAGTCCGTTATGGCGCCCCGCCGAGGAACCAGCTGGCCGCCTATTGCACGACCACCAGCGACGGCGCGCATCCAACCGAGGAGGTCTACAAGGTGATTGCGCAGATCTGGGCGGACGAGATCCGCAAGCACTACGACGTGGGCGTGCTTACGCCGAATACGGAAGCCCGTTTCACCACGAAGGGCAGCAACTGACCACAAGCCCCGCACCCTTCCGGTGTGCGGGGCCGCGATGATCAGATCAGGGAGCGACCCAGGCGATGCTCATGGCTCCACATTTTTTTATAGGACCATTTCTCATAGGCGCCGCCAAGGCTGAAAATCATCTCCTTGCCCAGGCCAGCGCATTGCTCGCGAGCCGTCTGGATGTTCAGCCATAGCAGGATGCTGCCCAGACCGAAGTGATTCAGTTCCGGGTCCATTGCGCCGTTGTGGTCGTCGAAATAGACCCAGCGGGGACACTCGGCCTGGTAGATCAGGTCATAGGCGCAGGGGCGACCTTTGTAGAAGAGCACATGCCCGAACATCATGGAGCGGATGGCACCGATGAACGCCGCCAGCTCGTCATGGCGATGGCCCGGGTGACCGCCCGGCCAGCGCATGATGAACAGTTCACGGTAGATACGTGCCAGCTCGTCGTCGCCGAAGCTATCCACGGAATGAATCTCGCCACCCTGATCGAGAAAGCGATTGAGCTCGGCACGGCGGTTTTTCCGCGTCTTTTGCGAGAATTCGTCCTTCACCAGGCAGATGGTGCGCCGGTTCACGGCGCCATAGGCGAAGTTGAGGAATTGCCCGCGATGTCGATGGGACAGCCGCTTGGATCGGGCAGGCAGGTAGGTGCGGTGACCGGGGTCCATCGGCAGGATGATGTTGTCGAAGATCACGGGTGCCTTCGTCGCCGGATGGGCAATGACATCGTTGCTGTCGACGAAGTAGGCGCCGACGATCTGGCCTTGCACCTCCTTGTGATAGAAGGCCACGGGTCCGGCGCCCCGGCTGTCGAGGTGGGCAAGGATCGCCGGATGGGCGCAGAGGCTCCCTCCAAACCGCTCATAGGCACGGCGATAGGTGTCATGGTCCGATCGTTGCCATCCGGACAGGATCTTCTTGAGCATGGGGGCGGACTTGCGGGGGATGTCCGCACGTTATGACGCCCATGTTGTAAGCCCATGGACGAACTGTGGAGTCAGTATGGAGACCCCAGGCCATAGCCGACAGTGATACATATCGCCACGGCCAAAACCCAGGCAACAAGCATCCAGGCATGGCGTCTGATGAGGTCCAGCATGGTGATGATTCCTGCGGGAGGCGGCACCGGAACCCCGGTGCCGCGTCGTGGTCAGTACCGCGCGGACACGCTGAACAGCACCTGGCGGGGCGCGCTGCGCTGCAGCGTCTGGTAATCACCGGAGAACGGCGAACCGGCAATCGTGGCCGTGCCGATGTTCTTCCGGTTGATCAGGTTGCTGGCATCCAGCCGGAAGCTGAGCTCCGGGCGATTGCCCCTGGCCGGCAGCGTATAGCTGGCATAGGCGTTGACCTGCCAGTAGTTCGGCACGTAGATATCATTCTCGTACGAGAAAGGCTGACGCAGGTACTCGGTGCTGGTGGCACCGAATCGCCAGGCGTTGAAGTGCGCCGATACGTCGGTGACCAGCGAGACGATGGGATAACCTGGCTGGGCCTTGCCCTTGATGGGAAAGACATTGCCGTCCACGACGAAGTCGCGATCATAGAACGACCGGGCCACGGCCACGCCCTGGTACACCTGCACATGCCTGGACAGGTCGGCGGTAAGGCCAAGATCGCTGCCGAAGATATGCATGCGCGGCATCACGCCCACCGTATTCACCTGGGCAAACTGGCTGCCCACCGCGGCGGAAAGCAGGCGGTTGCGGATCACGCTATAGAACGCATCGTAAGTGAGGGTCACGTTGTCGAAGCGATGAGCGACACCGGCGGTGAGGTTCCAGTCGGATTCGGGGCGGATCGACTGGACGGCCTTGTCGAATTCGTCCTGGCTCGACACGGTCCACACGGATGCCGTGTAGCCGATATTGCCGCGCTGGGCTACGCGATAGCCGTTCTCGGACTCGGCAAGATCCACGAAGACATCGGTTTGCGGTGTCGGGCTCCAGAACAGCGAAAGATGCGGCAGGAAGTTGTTCTTCACCCGCAGGGTGCCGTACGGAGCCTGGTCGGCACCGATGCCGCCACCGGTGGTGGAGAAGCTCACGCCCTTGAAACCCATGCCAAGGGTCAGCTCATCATTGATGGCGTAATCGTCGTGCAGGTAGAACTGGCGCGAGCGGGTACGCCAGTGCGATGCATTGGCGATCTGGAACGCCGGGCCATACGTGGTATACGGACCCGTGGTGTTCAGCGGCGCACCCTGACCGAGCAAGGGTTCGTTATACCAGGAGGTTTTCGCATCCGAGTTCGTGCGCTCCTGCCAGAAGCCGGCTGTGAGCGTATGGTTTCCGGCTGTATACGTGAAGTTGAGCATGCCACCGAAGCGATTCACCTTCGGGCTCTGCACCTGCTCGGAAAACGGCGCGCCGGTGGGCGAGGGCGTATTGGGGTCGGCGAGACTGGCGTAGGTCTTGCTGTTCGCTCCATAGAGCTGGACGCTTCCGCTCAGGTCCGGAGAGATGCGGAAATGATGGGTGATGGATTCGATGTAGTCGCTGGTGGTCTGGCCAGTGTCGTAGGGCAGCAGGGAAGTGAGCTTGCCGCAGGTATAAACGCCGCACGATGCATCGGCGTTCTCAGGAAGTGCGGCGTTATAGGCATCGGCATAGTTCGGATACCGGCTGTCCGCCTTCCAGCCCAGGTTGCGAATCATGTCGAACGACAGGTTGTTGTAGCCCCACACCTCGGCATGGCTGCCGGAGAAGAAGATGGTGAAGTCGCCCCATGACACGTCCTGCTTCACCTTCAGGTCGCCACGCAGGAAGTGCTGCGTACCGGCAGCCTGGTACTTGTTCGCCGATACCCGTTGCAGGTCGGCCACGATTTCCGGACCGTTCTCCCCCAGCTTTCCGGTCTGGCCGGAGAGCGTCGTTACGAGCGTCCGGTTGCTTCCATAGGCCTGCTTTACCGTCGCGCCCGCTGTTGCCGAAGGCTGCACCAGTGCATAGGCGATGCCACCACCGTTGGCGCTGCTGGAAAAAAGGCTTTCACGGGCGGAGCCCGGTGTGATGTCGATGGAGCCGATCGCATCGGGCACCCCCACGTTGACCACGCTGGTACCGGTCATCGAGAGGAAGCTGCTGTCATTGAGCGGCACGCCCTCGAACGTCACGCCCATTTCGCTCATGCGGAAGCCACGCACGAACAGGCTGGTGGCCGAGATATCCAGGCCCAGGCCATCGGTGGCGGTATAGGAGGCACCCGGCACTTTCTTCAGCAGGGCAAGCGAATTGTCTCCGCTGAGCGAGCCCTCGAAATCGCTGCGATTGAGCACGTAGGCGTTGGCACCCACCGGCTGGATCGACGCGAGTGCCGCGCCCGACGTGGGTGCGGCCACGGACACCCCGTCGAGCACGACCGGCGTGTCATCGTTCTTCTGCTTCTTGGTATTTTTCGTCGTGTCCTCTGCATGTAGCGGCAAGGCATGCAGGCCAAGTCCGATGACCAGCATGGGAAGACGAAGGCCATATAGCAGGCGGGCTGGGCGCGTTGCGCGAATCGACTGGGCGCGCGGGCAGGCGGAGGAAGCATTCTTGATCGTGCGGAAAATCATGGGTACATCCAGGTGCGGGTACGGACGCCGGTCAGGGCCGGCGTGGGCGTCTTGGCGAGAAAGGTGCGAGGCGGTGGTCAGGCCGCTCGCCAGCTGGTGAATCCGGAACTGCGCGTGGGCCTGACCGGCGTGCGGCCCATGACCTGGGAGTCGGTGCCGTGCTGGACCCGGTGCAGCATGGTGCGAGTGGGCTTGAAGTCGTCGCAGAGATCGGACAGCAGGTGGAACACCATGCCGATGTCCGCGTTGTGTCGTGACGACGCGTACAGGTCGATGTCGACGGCGTGCCGATCGGGGAACGTGCGCAACACGATGTGCATGTCGTCGGCCATGATGGTGCCGACGACACCTTCGTGGGCCGAAGCGGCAAACAGGTCGCCCGCAATGCTCACGTGATGGCGCATCACATGCTCCACGCAAAGTGCGCGGATGGATGCAGGGTCACGAAGGGCATCGACAGACGTGCGGCAGCCTAGCCATTCGCCAAGGAAGTGAATGCTGTGCATGGGAAGTACTCGCTGAAGGCGTGACGGGACGCGCGGGCTCGTATCGCGAGGTGGCCGTAAAAGGCGCACGGTCACACGACAGGAGGCCTGCGTTATTTCAGAGGCAGTGAGTTGTCACGACGACACGGAACGTGCCGGCGCGCGACGATGCGGCGTGGCCGCGTCGTCGGTCAGCGAGATGGAGGGCGCATGTCAGCGTGGATGTTGCAGCGACGCGCCCGGGCATGGCCCGGACGTGGCAAGGCGCGGACGCAGGTCCGGCTGATCAAGGGGAAAAGAGTTGTTTTCATGGCTCATCGCCTGTGCGCCGTAGGCAGCACAGACGACGGCCGGACTTCCCTAGGCGAGGAAAGCGCCGGTCGACCGGATGCGGCCGCTGCTGGCGTCCAAGTTTTCATTAGGCACCGACATCGGAGCGATGACTCCGTTATCGGTGCGGCTACTAGGGTAACTGTCCATTTCTCGCAGGTGGGTAACCAGACAAGTGCCACGGGAGACCCGTAAGGCCGGGGCACGATACTCAGGCTCGCAGGGGCCTGTCAACGAAAATCTCCTGCATTGCAGCAATGTAATGCGGGTTTGCAGATGGACGGCCGAAAACGATCGCCTCATGCAGGCGTGGCCATGCCATGCAGCGTGGCTTCCGTTGCGTGATAACCGCTGATTTCCACCGTGACGTGCACCAGTTCTTCATGAACGGACAGATGCCTGCGCACGGTATCCGCAGACAATGGTCGTTCGCTCACGACAGCGACGATGCAAGCGAAACGACCATTGCCCACGCGCCATACATGAAGGTCGCTGATGGATGCATGGGGAAGCTCCTGCGCGAAGACCTCGCGAATCTCATCGACCACGGGATGATCCATGTCGCCGTCGAGCAGGATGCGACCCGATGTACGAATCAGGCTGATGGCCCACTGCGCGACGAGGAAGGCGCCCAGGATGCCCATCACCGGATCGAGCCAGGCGATGCCGAACAGCTTGCCACCCAGCAGCGCGAAGATGGCCAGTACGGAGGTGGCGGCATCGGCCACCACATGCAGATAGGCGGAGCGAAGGTTGATGTCTTCATGGTGGTGATGCGCATCATGGCCGTGATGGTCGTGACCATGATGATCGTGCCCGTGATGGGCACCCTTCAGAAGCCATGCGCAAAGCAGGTTCACCAGCAGGCCGACCACGCCGATGGGAAGGGCTTCGTCGTAGCTGATGGGTACCGGATGCACGAGATGCTCGATGGACTGTACGAGCATGAAGATCGCCACGACGCCCAGCAGGAGCGCGCTGCTATAGCCCCCCAGCACTTCGATCTTCCAGGTGCCGAAGGCGAAGCGGCGATCCGAGGTCAACCGGCGGGCGATGACGTAGGCGGCGGCAGAAATCCCCAGGGCCAGCGCATGGGAACTCATGTGCCAGCCATCGGCCAGCAGGGCCATGGAGTGAAAGAGGTATCCTCCTGCAATCTCCACCACCATCATGACGGCGGTGATCGCGACGGCTATCAGTGTGTTCTTCTCGGCGAGGGGATTGCCTTCGTTGAAGTGATGGGAATGCTGGAAGGGGCGCGGATCGGGCGTCATCATGGCTTGGCCTGTATAGGGTACCCCCCTATACTATCCACCCGACGAAGAGGTTGTCATGTCCCATACCATTGCCAACAAGAAAGCCCTTATCACCCGTGTCCGGCGGATCAGCGGCCAGGTGGCCTCGCTGGAAAAAGCCCTTGAAGGCGATACGGGCTGCGATGCCGTGCTCCAACAGGTGGCATCGATTCGCGGCGCCGTACAGGGGCTCATGAGCCAGATGCTGGAAGACCACCTGCGCGAGCATGTGGCGGAGAGTAATCCGCATGCCCTGCATGAACTGGAACCCGTGCTGGCGGTGCTGCGCAGTTACTTGCGCTGAAACACGCGAGGATGCGGGTAAAGGGGCGTAAACCGCCATGACGGTGGTACGTATGGGCGTCACAATGTGCGATGACCTGCTCCCCTATGTGAAGGAAGCCCCATGCGTCGCCGCGATCTCCTGAAGGCCGGACTGGCCCTCCCGCTCCTGCCTGCCGCCTTTTCGACCATGGCCGGAGCCTTGCGTGGTGGCACCATGTCTCGGGTACGGCCTGGCGATGCCGCATGGCCGGATACGGGGGCATGGGAGGATCTCCGCCGCCAGGTCGGTGGCCGGTTGCTCAATCCGGTATCGCCTTTTTCCGGCGCGGCCTCGGCCACGTCACGGGCCGAGGCGCTGCGCAACCTGCACAACCCGTACTACCTGGGCGACCAGGTGAGCCTGACGCAGACCAGCGGCTGGTACGGCGCATGGACATCCCAGCCCAGCCCCTGGGCCGTGGCGGCAGAGAGCGCGGCGGATGTGGCGGCGGCAGTGAATTTCGCCCGCACGCATCGTCTGCGCCTGGTGGTGAAGGGCGGCGGTCACAGCTATCAGGGCACCTCGTGCGGCGCCGATGCGCTTCTGGTCTGGACCCGTCCCATGAATGCCGTGACCCTGCACGATGCCTTCGTGCCCGAGGGTTGCGAAGGCCATGCCGCGGAACATGCCGTGAGCCTGGGCGGCGGGTGCATCTGGATGGATGCCTACGATGCCGTGACCACACGGGGCGGTCGTTACGTGCAAGGCGGCGGCTGCCTGACCGTGGGCGTGGCCGGCCTGGTGCAGGGTGGTGGTTTCGGGCATTTCTCCAAGCGCTTCGGCAGCGCGGCCAGCAATCTGCTGGAAGCCGAAGTGGTGACAGCCGATGGCCGTGTGGTCATCGCGAATCCAGCGAGAAACCCCGACTTGTTCTGGGCGTTGAAAGGCGGTGGTGGTGGTAGTTTCGGCGTGGTGACCCGGGTCACCCTGCGCACGTATGAACTGCCGCAGTTTTTTGGTGGCGTGGGCGGAAGCATTCGTGCGGCGACGGACGAGGCATTTCGTGCGCTACTTGATCGCTTCTTCGCGTTCTACGCCCGTGACATGTTCAACCCGCGCTGGGGTGAGCACATCCCGTTGCGCAAGGCCAACGTGCTCA
>Ga0116228_10001252_pt1 | contig 20926 bp, 14 predicted proteins | sample S1TSphfallax_2_FD_89694 | JGI IMG/M metagenome (GOLD analysis project Ga0116228, IMG submission 89694) | Host-associated microbial communities from peat moss isolated from Minnesota, USA - S1T2_Fc - Sphagnum fallax MG | ecosystem: Host-associated > Plants > Peat moss > Unclassified | place...
CTGATTCGTTGATTGCCTCCTAATAGTAAGGCATATTACCTAATTCGTGCCATTCGACGCATCCTAGATTTCTTACAGTTGTGAACTATGATTGTGGCATAGCCTAGGACTTCACATGTAATTGTAGCTCCTCGTTGAGTTTATCCATAATGTAAATAAACATTTCATTCATTATGAAACTCATGTTGCCATTGTCACCTTATCCCCATGTTTATTTAATTATTAAGTTGTTTTGAATTAATCTTACGCTTATAAGGCTTGAAGATTATTTTATCTATATTGGATTTTCCATTGGCACCCCTTCACCTGTTCCATGAATTTCAAACCTCCTTGCTACTCACCAAATACTATAACAAGACCAATGCTTTGTTGCACATCATGAATTTTGGTGTCTACTTCTATCCCCAACCATCTAGAGATTTTTCACCCCTAATTACGCCACTGAGGTTCTAAAACTATGGTTCACCAGTATTTTGTCGAAGAAAAGAACTAACCCAACACCTTATTCACCAATATTGTATTCCAAAAAGGAAAACAACTCCCCACACAACCATGTGTATTCATCACACCTTATTCTAACACGAAGTTGTTAAAAACCCTTAAAAACCATACCACATTCGAATTTCCCCAATGCAGTTCTTTAATATTGAAATTACCAAACATGATTATGTTGGTATGGCTCACACTCTATTGTTGAAAATACAACAAATAACATTATTGGGAATGTAGAAGAAGGAATTACAAATCATGAAGAACCAATTTTTGTTTTAAAAAGGTCACAAAGGGAGAAGAAAACTCTTGATAGATTCATCACTTCCATGATAGCTATTAAAGCTACAATAGATGAAAACCTATTGTTAAAACCTATTTCTTTTAAAGAAGCCATGTCAACACCTAACAATATTAAGTGGGAGGAAACAATCAACTTTGAATTCCATTCATTGATGCAAAATGAAACATGGACATTGACTCACCTACCACTAGGACGAAAAGTAGTTGGTTGTAAGTGGATTTTAAAGATCAAGTTGAAGTTTGATGGGAGAATTGACATATACAAAGCACGATTGGTTGCTAAAGGATACTCACAAGTTCATGGTGTTGACTATCATGACACCTTTTCTCATGTTGTAAAAATCATTTTTATACAAATGTTAATGGCTTTGGCTGCAAATGATTTTGATGTCCACCAAATGGATGTTAAAACCGCCTTCCTTAATGGATACCTACAAGAAACAATTTATATGGTACAACCTTAAGGATTTATTCAGCTAGGGACTCATCACAAAATTTGTAAGTTACATAAGACACTTTATGAATTTAAACAATCACCAAGAATGTGGTATGAAAAAAGTAATTTTTAAATTTTGACATCTAGTTTTTAAAAGAGTTTAGCAAACATTAAAGTCTACATTTTTACACAAGAAAATCAATTGGTGATATTGGCCTTCTATGTTGATGATGTAATAATAATTAGCAATGATGTTGATGGATTGTTAAAGCAATTCAAAAGTAAGTTGGCATAAGAGTTTGCCATGATAGATTTGGGGCACATTCAATATTGTCTTGGGATTTAGATCAAAAAAGATAGATTGAATTGCACCACTTACATGCACCAAACAAAGTACATTGAAACTAAATTACAAATGTTTAAGTTGGAAATAACAAAGATTTTGCAACTCCACTTGAAGAAGGCTTAAAGCTCATAAAGGCTATGTTTCCTCAAATTGAAAGTAAAAAGGAGCATATGAAAAAGGTTCCATACCAAAGTGTTGTAGGTAGCTTAATGTATTGCATGATTTGCATTAGACTTGACATTGCATATTCAATGGGAGTAGTATCACAATTTCCTATAGATCTAGGAAAGATTCATTGGAAAGCTCTTGAAAGAATCTTCAGATACCTCAAACGCACATCAATGTTGGGATTACCATATGATGGAAAAGGAATGCAAATCTTGTGGGATTTGCACATGTTGATTGGGTAGGGGATTTTGATAATAGAAGATCAACATTAGGTCACTGTTTCACTCTTGTAGGAGTTGTGTCTTGGTCAAGCAAGAGACAAACTTCCACAACACTTTCATCAACAGAAGCAGAATATATGTCTCTTACTCAAGTAGCAAAAGAAGCTCTTTGGCTAAGGAAATTACTTGGAGACTTCGGCTATCATCAATTAGTTGCAACACCTTTATATTGCAATAATCAAAGTGCCATAGCACTAAGTCAAAATCCTAAATATCATACAAGGACGAAGCACATAGAAGTGCAACATCACTACATATGAGAAATAGTGGCAAAAGGAGAAGTAAGCATGATTTGTTGTGCTACAAAAAATATGGTAGTTGATATTATGACCAAAAGTTTGCCAAAGCTCAAACATGTGAAGTTCACAACAAACCTTGGAATTAATCTAGATGATATCTTAGAAACAAAGAAAGAATAGACAAAAATTGCATAGAGTATCTTACCTTTGAAACATTAAAGAGTTCAATTGTTGAGCTGCTCCAATTATTGATGATGTGAACTCCACTTGTATATCTTCTACACCTTGGTCTCCATGATGAAATCCTATATCAAGAACTCAAGCAACAAGGCATTGTAGATTGATTATGACCTATCTAAGTGGGAGTGTAGGAAAAGTAGGTAGTCTATAATCACTTTAGAAGTTAGCAGTTTCTTGAGATATGAACTGTAATGACTCTTCAAAATAGATGTGAAAAAGTTAGGGTTTGAACAATTGTGACCTTCAAAGGTTTGTCTCTGAAGTATGTAAACTTTGAGCTGGGGGGGCCAAGAATTTTCTTCTTTGTAAGAGATGCTTCTATGGTTGGGAGGTGAGCTCCATTCTAATAAACTCTCTTTGCTATTTCTAACAGGTGTCAGCAAATTCTTCAAGTGATGGTGAAAATATATCAGAAACTTTGGTTACCCAAGATTGAGTAGTAGCACAGCTTCATTATAGTTTCAGCACTGGTGCATACTGTAAATACTGTATGTATTTGCTGTCTGAAAAGTTTTAGGACACAACAATGAGTAATCAAGTAGCTAGCAGAGGCATATCAGCCTTCTGAGTTCCAAACATTCATCCAGAAGTGAGGAATTCAAATAGAAGATGGTCTGTTTGGGAGAAAAAACATTTCTCAGGAAAGAGGTATATTGAACACCTAGAACAAACCCTGACTAGGTTTCACAGGTGGGGTCCTGTAGGGACCAAGCAAGGCTATTACGTGTCCAGAATCCAATCAGCATCGCAACTACACTGGCAACCTTCACTGGGTGGTTGATAAATGTGAGTAGTGGAGCTTTGCTGAGTGCATGGTAATGATAATTCTTTCAGAGCTGGTCTTAAAACATGCCACACAAAGAGGTACAAACCTCAGGAGCAAATTCTGTAAAGACTAATTGTGTCTACTGGGTCATGCATATATATTTCAGCTTTCCAATTCCACAGACTTGCCAGTGGACCATCTTCTGATGATGGGCCTTTGGCCACCTGATGGTGGTGGACCTTTCATCAAACCTCCAGAGATTGAAATTATGTTTGTTTTTCAATTCTAGTGTTTCAGAAACATTTAACCTTTTCACCTCCCCTACATTCAATGTTTTATGTAGTAGAGCTGTCAGGTTTCAGTAATTGTAGGTGTTGTATATTTGAAAGACAACTAGATGTTCACCTTCTTCGTTATATTTTGTGATGCAGATCTAGGCTCCTCTCTGCACCACACTTTTGCACAAGAAGTCTTGAGAAAACCAGAACTGTTATATATTTCTTTTAATTGCAAGAGCTTCTTAAAGGTATGAATGCTTGATGTTACAAGGTGCTGAAATGTGGATTAACAAAAGTTTGAATTGCCATCTTAATCTTTCCATTTTCTTGAGTTCTTTTCCATTTACAGGTTTCAACCAGCATCTAAATCAGAGGGATAAAGCAGATCTGGGATCCTACATCAGCTTGATGGTCAACAGGCTTGTCTGGTACTTTATATATACAAAAGGCCTGGAGACAGATGAGGTTGCTGATGTATAACTTCAAGCCCAGTTGATTCTGTATATATTCTATATATATTCACAAGAAAACCAGAACTGTGTATAGATTCCTTTCTGATTACACTTCTATCACTCTGTTGAATTTGACATACCCATATTTGCAAGTGTGATTTCAACTTGTCTGATACTTCGCCTGGAACTGATGGCTTCTTCAAACAAGATGCTTAGACAAGTTCCAATGTGGCCGGTGCTTGACTTGTGGCAAAGTTACCTAAGTGTGGTTAGACTTTCTCCCTTTTCAGAGAAGGAAGATGTGCACTTGAGAAGTGGTCTGGTTTGCTATTGAATGTTGGTGCTCATCCCCCCCTACACCTGGGATTAAGAACAGAAATCTCTTACTTACATTGAGAGTGAACTTCTTACACAGATGTCCTGAAGATCATCTAAGATTTATCTCTTAAGAATGCCTGCTTGTGAAAGCCCGAAGTCATTCGCCCAGCATATCCATCTGGGTGGCCATCCAACATAAACATCGTGGTACACACTAGCCAGGGTTTGTACATCCTGCAGGTGAGTCAACCATTACATAGCTCCATTGACACTCCAAGAGGCCAGGCAATATACATTCAATCAACTGGGTGTCCTAGCCAGCTTGTGGTAAAGTCCAGACTGAGTTGAAAACTAGGAGTGCCCTGCCAGACACTAGAACTTCCACTTGCTTGTTTGCTTCACTGTTTGGCATGATGGGTCTTCTTAGCTGTTGAATATCTATACCACCTGTAAAGCGGTTTTGAGAGCTTGAACAATGCTAGCATGTGAGCGTGGACTTTCAGCATGGTCTTGCTGCTGAAGCTTTACCACACAAGCACATAAAACATGTAGGCAACATAAGTACAATTTATAATGGGTCAAACTTCTGAAATGTTTCCAGATGAACAGAAACACAAATACTCTTCCTGGGTAAGTCTCAAACTTCTGTGAATTGTGAATTTTCTAACTGGGTACAGGTCTACCACAAGCTATGGGAAGTACTGAGTTACAGTAAAGAAGTATATGTGCAGCTGCTATTTTGTCATCCTCTACACCCATGAGGAAATCAGCCATATATTAAGGACCTTGCTTGTTTGAACACCAGAACTCCAATCAAGCAGGACAATGCATAGAGGAAGAATTACCTTGGCAACAATGATGCAGATCATCCCTATGGGAGTCTTAGTGATGGTGCAACGAATCAGCTCCAAATTCTGGGACTCAACAGCTTGTAGCAGAGTACTTCGAAAATTAGGTCTTGGCTTGCACATCATCTCAATCATAATTTCATCGAGCAGGTCAGAATGCACAAAACAGTCCCTTACACATGAGTTTTTCACTTCTGTGGATTCGTTCAACTGAGACTCCTGCATTGACAAGGACATGGGTGAGCTTGAGTCACCCGTTCCTGAATGCTTGATTGCAGGCATGGTGAATTGCAGCATTACTTCCTGGATATGGATGTCCATACGTGGTTGGTTAGAGACAACTGGTGGTTTCCTTCGGCCTGAGCCCTTTTTCAGGAGTTTCTCTCGTCTATGTTGCAGATCCTTCACCAATTTCATGGCATCCTCAACAATGGTAGCTCTGTCACGCTTCCATCACACAGACAGAGACTGCACATCAGCCTGAGTATGTTCATGATTCTGTGTCAAAAAAAACCAGATGTTTACTGCTGGGGACCACTCATAAGACCTCTTTATCCATTGAAGCACTAAGTTAGATTGCAAAAATGAACATTGAGCTAGTTACACTCCAGCATGCACAAAGCACACCTAATTCCAGGGTACAATCAATCCAATGCATGATGGAAGAATGAGGTCTAGTTGACAAAATACAAATGAATTTAATCAAAAAGTTTAGATCTACTTCATGAAATCAAAATAATTACACTGTTGCCCATGTGGATTAGAGCATGTCTCAAGATCACAAATGGAAGTACTTGGATCCTTGGCTTTTGAATTGAGCCACAGGCCAACAGTCTTTTACATCACCACTGAGACAAGGTGCAAGAGGAGGAAGCTAGCTGGGGATCGAGCAAGCATTTTCACTTTAAGGTCATGTCTAGATTCTACTCACAAGATAGAATGAAGAAGCTTGGAAATCAATCAAGCTTATCAACAATTTTCCATTGTTTTGACCTTGAAAACCCCATAGTGGATTGAGTATGTTAATCATGAAGATGTTTGCATTAGGAACTTCTAGTACATTACAGGTCAGTCAATGACACATGCAAAGGAAGATTATACAAAAACACGCAAGCTTTGGTCGTTTGGGGTGCAATAACAACAAAGACTCTGTTCAAACATCGAAGACATGAGAAGAACTCATGACCAGTGCAGCTGTCAAGTGAAAGCTAGTACGTGAGACAGTAACTAGAGTGCAGACAATGATTTATATAGCTTAGATTAGTAACATGTTATGAGAAGGAGAAGCTGCAAGCTGGGTTCATAAGAATAAGTGATCGTCTAGCAAAGAAAGAGGAGAGAAGCAAGGACGCCCGGTTCAAGGATTTGGCGTAAGTTCTTTATACTTACTTTGGACCCTGCAGGAAGAAGAGACTCCAAAGTTGAGTACTTGATAGTCATGTCATCGCGCCGATGACGCTCGCGAAGAATGTGCTCCGCCTGGTCAGCAGCTCGTGTCCAGCTTGTTTGGTTGGTGCAATCTGCGAACTTCATGGGTGGTTGCGGCTTTTTCTTGCTGGGGCGCTGCTGCTGCATAGGATCATCGCCGGTGTCTGTAGTATTGATCTTGGTACATCTTTTGGCTCTATTTCTGGACTCTCCAGCAGGATGATGATCGGCTTCGGGCTGGATATCGACTGCAATGGAACTTGATAGTACTGGCTTGAAATGGTCAATAGGTACGATCGTTCTGGAATGTGGACTTAACCCATGATGATACTGCTCGCCCGGTGCATGATTTGGAATTGGCTCATACGACGACATCTGCAGGCTGTGTGCTAGATCTGCGGGCTTACGAATAGATGCGGAAATTTCGAAGCTTGGTTGCGGCTGCATCTGAAGTATGACAGACGACAGTGGGGTACCATCAACCGCGAGCATGGATTTGCAGGAATCAACGATATTATGATCAGCAGCTGGAAACAAGGGATCTTTGGATATCTCCGGAAACTCTTCCAGGATCTTGCTGATGTTACGCTCGATTTCCACTTCAGAAAGTGGCAAGCCATGAGTCGATGACTGCTGCAACCACGTGAATGAACTGGGAGCTGCAACTAGAGAACCAGTCATCATGTCATCCTCGACCTGATGATGAGCTGCTGCTGCACCACAAGAACTCGGTGGTGGTCGACCTGCTGAATCACACCACAGAACTGACGAGGAGTGAAACGTCGCGAAACCGGCCGCATCTCCTGTATCCATTTGCTCCTCAAGTGCAAGTAAAGGGACTCCCCGACTCATGTCCATATCCGTGTCTCGTGCAGCTCGGACTATATCATCCAGTCGGTTGGAGTTTGGAGGAGACTTCACGCCGGCTCTTACAACCGCAACTCCGCAGACAATTACTGACCCACTTCACACCTTGAGCTTAAGAAAAACAGTATACTGCTAGGCGGAAGGACGCTAATGACCCGCTGCCTTCTGACAGGAGCATCTGTATGCTCGAAAACACTTGATGTGCACTGCAATGTGACACCATAACTAAAGAGTTGTAATTCTTCTGCTAGCGTGTTCTAGGGCACCAATCACTTGCATCTAGCAATAAAGCACGACCAGGTGCTGAAGAAAACTTCTCTCTCCTCCTAGTGAATCCCATAGCGAAGTTTTCGAGGCGTGCAGTCGTTGCTTGTAGAGAGCGAACCTGAAAGGTGCTCTGAGAGAGAGAGAGCTAGCGAGAGAGAGAGAGAGAGAGAGAGAGAGAGAGAGAGAGAGAAAGGAAAGAAAACAATCCCTCACGACAGTATGAGAGAGCCACTGGATGGTATGCAGACGATTGAGTTAATGGATCGCACTGAACAACTAACACGACAGCTAGCGAGAAAGAACACCAAAAACACAACAAAGCAAAGCTCATCACTTCTACAAACCGACAGAAATGGCCACAACTTTAAACTCCCTCACTTGCAGGACCTAAAGCTTGCGAAGCGACTGCACAGCCCAAGTAGAGGTGAGTATAGTACCAGCAGTGAGTCTACTAGCTGCACATGAGGAGTCTAGCAAATTATTATAGAGGGATCAAAGAGCCAAGAGCCACCGGATGCACAGATCTGCAACCGATCGCGTCGGAAACCGGGGGAATAAAGTGAAACTTGCCCATATGCAACACAACAACAACAAAGTTACAACAATAGTATAGGCTATGAGAGTCGTTGGCTGTGTCATGAGTACCGTGGTTGTTTCGTTCTCATCCATTTAGGGGAAAGCCACAAGTATCATCAGTCAGCGACTAAGATGAAAAATAGTTTGCTGGCCACACTTTACTACACTACAACGTCAGAAGCCCTCCCCCCAACACACATAACTATTACACTCTCTCTTGCCCCCTCTCGTCCCCCAGCCCTCCCCCAAAAAAAAGTCTCTATTTACTATGGGACAAGATGCCGAGATTATACGTACACTAACTTCAAAAAAGAAGAAGAGAGAGAGGATAAGGCAAGAGTGGAGAGTGATGAGATCGTAATGCTTGTCGGAAAGAGCTCCAGCAGACGTCCGGGATTGGGCAGTGGCAGGGTCACGCCAGTCTTGAAGGCTCATTGCCTCCTGTCGCTGTCCCCACACACAGAGAGATGCACTCCTGCGTCCCCTGTCCGGCCTTTCTTTCTGACACTTTAAGTTACAGAAACTTACCTGAGAGTCTCAGGGATTCTATTACACAATTCCATTGCCCCTCTTCCTATGGGACCTACGCATAATAACATAGGTAGATAACCTTGTGGATGGTAAAGGCTTTCTCCGATCTTGATCTTTTTCAGTGTAATTGGAGGTAAAAATATGCTGGTTAAATCCTCCAATGAACCATCCGGCATATTTTTTCCTCCACTGTTTGACAGGGGGTCCTTAAAAAAATGGTATGCCCACTCCGTTTTGCGGATGGGGGATGAAGGGCTTAAAGAACAGAACGCCGGCCTGAGCCCGTTTTGGCAAATGTACCACCTCCCCCATCACCAGAATGAGAGCAGGTCTTTACGCTCAATAGAGCCCTTGACCACGTGCTTTCCTTTATGTACACTTTTCACAAGGGTGGGTTTGTTTTTTGGTTTACAAACTCTGGAGAGCGCTTTGCCTATCTGAAAGATTATGTCAGTATTACGTACCTGTACATTTGATGTTAACATAAGACTAGTTTTCCTTTCTGTACGGATTTAGTCACCTCCCTTTTGAGTGCGGCAGCACCTAAAACTGCCCGACATAAAGACTCTGACTGCGGCATCCCTTGCAATTTTTATACCTACTAGGTGATGAAACCCTACCAAACTTCAGAGAAAAGAAAGCACCCAAGAAAGGGAGAGAAAAAGAAACAAAGGGCAAGGACCAAAGTCCAGGCAAGCAGACGGCCCAAAAGAGGTGTGCCACATATGTAGGTAAGGGATCCACTAAGTACTCAAACCTCCACTAGGTACTTTGATATTAGGTAATGTAATACGCCTCAGGATTACTATTTTCAGGATTCTTTACTTGCTTGTCAATTTTACTGCATTCCAATCTAGGGCCAGAATGAAGCAGCACCCACCAATGCACCAGTTGTGGATGATGTTGTTTGGGCTGTTTTGGGATGAACCCAAACCATTTAACCTAAACCAAACCAAACATTGAGGTGGGGGTTTTTTTTTTCTTTTCACTGGCCCACCCTTCCTTGAGATTTTTTAAAAAATCTCCTTTTTTCTTTCTCTTCCTTCTTCTCCTCTTTTGTTCTTTCTTTGTTGTTTCTTTCTTCTTCTTCTCTTTCACCATCATTTTCTTCTCTTCCATTGTTGCTGTAGCTTTTTCTTTTATCATTTTTTTTCCCTCTTTTTTACTGCTACTTTTATTATTATTATTTCTTTTTTTTGGTTGTGTTATAGATCTTTTTTCTTATCATTTTTTTTTCATTTTTGTTGTTACTTTAGTTTTTTTTTAATCTTTAGATTTTTATTTCTCTCTATTATTACAAACTTTTTCATCATTTCCTTCTTTTTGTGTTTTCCTTCTCCCTCTTCAAGCATTTCTTCTTTTTCATCACATCGTTGCACTTGCTACTATTTCTTGTTGCATCGTCATTAATTATACACATCATTCAAGGTATGCCTTTATTTTTTTCTTTGTTTTTTTATTGTTTTGATTTGAAAGTACAGGCAAAAAGGAAAAGTAAGAAAGAGAAGAAGACAAAATAATAAAAGAGAAAGAAATGGAAATTTAAAATAAAGAAGGTGAAAAGAAAAAAAAGAAAAAGAAAAAGATTGTTTTTGTTTTTTTCTTGTTTTTCTAGTTTTTTCTAGTTTTAAAATTCTAGGAGAAGTTTTTTTTCTTTCTCTTCTTTTCTTTTTTTTATTGAAGACTTTTTTGTCTTGTTATTGTTAATTCAAGAAGAAGAATTCTAGTTTTTGTTTCCTTTTCATTGTTTTGTTTTCCCTTTTTTTGTTTCTTTAAAAATAAGAAGATTTTTTGGGTTTTTTTGCCCTATTTTTCCATTTTTCTGTTTTCTAAATCCTAGAAGAATTTTATTTTATTTTATTATGTTTGTCCTAACCCCCCCCCGCCCCCTATTTTTCCATTCTTTTTGGTTTTCAGAATTCCAAAATATGAAGTTTGTTTTTCTATTTCCTTTATTTCTTATTTTCAATTTTTTTTTCCAAATTTTCTTTTTTTAAAAAATCCAATAGATTATATATGTTCATACCCATGTAATTTTTTGAGGTTTGGTTTATATTTTTCAAATTTGCATGTTAATGTGTATCTTGTGTTTGACTTAGACTTTGAATAACTATGAAATACCAATTTGTAACCAATGCCATTCAACTCCAATTTATCACTATGAACTTTACACTCATTAAGATAAAAATTTAATTAAGAAAAGATAGAGTTTTTGCTAACAATAAAGGTTTAGCCATGAAAAACGAAAGTTTTGCTAAAAAGTATAGGCTTAACCAAGAAGAATTAAAAGTTTTTTCAATTTGTAGAAGCTTAACTAAGAAGAGATAAAGGTCTTATTAAGAAGTAAAAGTTTAGCCCAAAAAATATAAGGGTTTTGCCCAGAGGTAAAAGTTTAACTAGGAAGAATTCAATTTTTTTTCAAGTGGTAGAGGTTTAAGCAAAAGAATATAAAGGTTTTGTTGAAAGGTAAAAATTTAACAAAAAGAGATTAAGGTTTTGCTAAGAGGTAAAAATTTAATTAAGAATAAATAGAACTTTTGCCAATGTGTAATGGTTTAGTCATGAAGAGATGGAGGTTTTGTTAAGAGATATAAGTTTAACCAAGAAAAGTTAAATTTGTTTCCAAAAGGTAAAAGTTTAGCTAAGAAAATATATAGGTTTTGTTGAAAAATAAAAGTTTTGTCGAAAAATAAACATCTAACTAAAAAGATATAGAAATTTTGTCAGCATGTAAACATTTAACCGTGAAGAAATGGGGGTTTAACCAAGAAGAATTAAAAGTTGTGCCAAAAGGCAAAAGTTTAGCCAAGAAATATAGGCTTAACCATGAAAAAATAAAGGGTAGGTAGGTAAGGGGTTGTAGGTAGAACCAAGATGCAAGTCAATAATGTAGTTAAGTCAATAGGGTAGCTAGGGAACTATGGTGATTAAGTTGGAAGGTAATATCATTAGGGTTGGGAAAAAAACATCGAAAAAATAAAAAGGGTCAAAGGTTAGCAGCTCAAAAAGGTTAACTATGGTACAATGTTGGGTTAACGCAGGGTCAAGAACCAAATGAAGAAATGTAGCCCATCATATGGATAAAACAACCAACTGGTGCACTAATGGGTGTTGCTTCACTTTGGCCCCAATTTAAGGATGTGAAATTGAATAAAACAATGTTTTATGTTTGTGACCAACCATCCATCTCTTCCCATGTGACCAAGCATTAAACAACGACAATGAATTAAATGTGACATTGGGCTTTCAATATTATTGGATATGTGGTCAAGAGGAAAATGTTTTTTCAAAAAATTTAATATATCCAAGTCATGACACTTTAAATATTTTTGACATTTTGTAATTTTCACATGAAAAAATGTAGGGCAACTACTATATATGATTTTCTTCAATGAACTACTACACAATATTTGTAAAAACCACAAAGATTTTTCATTATGATGAAACCTTGCCAAATTTATAAAAAACAAGCACCCAACAAAGGGAAAGAAAAAGAAACAAGGGGCAAGGACCAAAGTCCAAACAAGCAAACAACCCAAAAAAGTTGAATCACAAGGAGGTAAGGGGACTACTAAGTACCAAAACCCCCACCAATCGCTTGAAGCATATCTTAAAGAAAAAGGAAGTAAACCTAATGAACCCTCCCCTATAGTAGCAACCCACCTTGAGATAGAGGCGGCCTACGCTTTCTTTATTGTATTTGGAAGTACACTTATAGAGCATAAAATCTCATTGGGCATTTCAAAAAACAAAACATTCACAAGCATAGGCATTCCATTTTCCAAATTGCCATTAGTCTTTTTTTATCTTGTGTGATATACGGTGGGTACTCACTAAATACACTCTAAGTAGCATGGGAGTTTTCTTTTGAAAATAATTGCATTAATTTTTATGCTTGATAATGCCCCCCATAGTGAGAGAGTTCCAAAAGTAAGCACTCAATAACTTTGGCTCAAGTAAATGATTACTTTTGGAATTTCAACCACTTCTTCAAGAGTTACCCTACACTATTGTATCTTGGTTTATGTCCCTTATTTCTTTTCTTTTGCCTTTCATTAACTCTAGTGGGGATTTTCAAGGTTAAAGATCATTACAATGACTAGCAACATGTTTTTCCTTCAAAAACATTCCCACTAATATTACAACTTAGCATAAGTTTCAAGGTCAAGTTTTTTTTCAAATTCTTCAAGTAGATTCACATCACAAATTTTCAATATGATGAAAACTTTAAAAAAATCATGTGAAAATCATGAAACAATGTCTCCATGCAAAATTCATGGGTTTCAAAATGCAAAAATGGCCCAAAAAAAAATTCATATATATATATATATATAAGTTTTATACAAATGATTTTTTCTTTTTTACTTATGATGTTTTGATGTGAAGTACATATGATTTATATTTAAACCAAATCTATGGAATTATTGTGATATAATTTTACATAAAATTATATGATTTTGCGTATTAAATATGAACATTCATGTGTGTCATTCAAAACAATGTTTCATCCATTTGAAATTTAGAATATTGACTATGTATAAATATCGTTCATATTAACCATAACATAGAATTCATGTGTGTTTTTGTAAGAACCTATGAAGTTTAGTAAGTTTGTGATGCATTGTCAAAGATCCCCAATAGTAATTAACATTAAATGTAATTATTTAAGCGTGCTATAACATTTTTTCAAAAGTGTTGCTACAAATGACAATGTAGGAAATGCCTAGGTCTAGATGCGATTAATTTAATTTTGGTGAACAATCCATCTAAAGTGGCAAAGAATCCCTAAAAATCACTATAATTGCCAAGTTGAAAAATTTTGTCATGAAAAAACATTGCTCAACACACGTTTGTCAAATAATTAATTAATTTTGAAGATTCCATGTCAAAATAAATATTTCTTCTACTTTCTTTCACAAAATTGTGTTCTTATATGTATATATGAAAGTTTCAACATTTTTACAAATATTATAGTAAATGTCAAAGTTGTGAAGGTATTATAATATCTTTTCCCCTTATTAGGAATTTTTTGTTTGTTACATGTTTACATCCTAATTATTGTAGGTAAAATGGGTAAGTAGCTTGGAACCATTTTAATGTGAACATGGTTCAAGATATTTGTATGGGATATTAGCCAAGTTGTGTGATCTCAAATCCTTTGCTTTTTTGCAAATTTTTATATATTTTTATGCAAGTGACACAATTTGTGTGTTTTTCCTTGTGTTTTTTTGAACTTGGATTCTTGTCATGTGTTCCTATGTCAATGTGTACATCCATTGCTATCAACACACATACAACACAACACATAATTATTTTGAATGATACAACACATTTAAACCACCCCCTTATTTGGGGTTGAAATCCCCCTAAGCCAAATTAAAATATAGGAAATACTTTATGGAAATCCACTATGAATGAACACTCTAATTTTAAGGTGAAAAGACCAATATTTCATGTGCAAATATGAGCCCCATTGTTAGTTGCCTAGATACAATCCCTCCATTTCTTAACCAAATGTGAATCATCCCAGAAGTAATTTCGGTTATTTCCTATTATCTAATAGTAAGAATGGGCATTTGAATTTATCATGACCATCGAGGGCAAAACCATTTTTCGACCAACACTTCTTCCAATGGCAGCATGAGATATCTCATATGCCAACCTTTTAAACATTGATCACAAACCTAGCAACAACTCCCGTACACTACCCACATAACATACAATAAAATTTCCTACATGGACAATTATCAAGAATTGGTCAATTTGGCCATATACATTAAAAAATGAAATGGCACATAATTATGCACATGATCTTTCATGTCTGACCATCTCAACCTTCCAATAAAAACACACCAAAAGGTAACACCTTTCACATACACAAAATGACACATCTTGTAATCACATTCAACATAATTGATGTTATTTGTTGTAGATAAACATAATGCCTTGGCTCAAATTTACGAATTTAGGGCCAATAACCACTTCCCCAAATAGTGGCATACTAAAATTCCCCTCATTGATACAATCCAAAATTGGCAGCAACTCCCAATTACTCAAGGATAAACGTTCAATCATAACCAAGACACATCAATTATATCATAATATTATCAAATTTAGTGGGGCAACAAAATCCAAACTCCATCAATACCTTAACCCCATCAATGGCAATGGTTGTAAATGAATTATAGGTGCATTGAATGATGTTTGAACTTGGTCACACATCACACATTGTGAAATACATTATTGAACCTATAGTTGCATCCCCCACCACTATTATTATGTCTAGAACAAACTATAAGTCCATTGGACCCCAAAATGACCCAACTTTTCATGAACATGCCAAACAAGGCTTTCACACTATTCTAAACGAGGCACAACCCACATTTGTCCACCTAGCCACACCCATAGGAAAAAATTTCCTTGTCACAACCCTAATTTTGGGCTCGTGACCAAGGCAAAAAGGTTACAAGGGTGCGGGCCAAAAGGAAGCCTAGGAGTCACATCTCATACTCTCGGGAGTGTAGGAAAGTGTGAGGGAGTGAACCTTCACACTCCCAAGGCAACTCCCATTTTGGGAGATGGAGTCCCCGTGGACTCCCAAAACTTCAAAGAGTAGTTTTAGGGGTCAAAACTCAATGGCTTGTGGCGTTCTTTATATCATTGGAAATATTTTGAAACTTAGATGTTTAAAATGGGCTCGCATTGCTCATTTGGACATTTGAAACACAAGTTATGGCCAAAAGAAAGGCCGGGAGTCAAACTGCCAGTTTGACTCTCGACCAAAAAAAGTCGGGAATCGACCTGATTTACTTGTTTGTAGACAACGTGCGACATACTGTTGGAAAGCTCTCGACAAGAGCTATAACTTTGCTTCATACTGCACTTCGATCCGAAGTCTTCTCGCAAAGTTATGCGGCTCCAAAGTCATGGGAGTCCCAACTAGCGCAATTTCGGGAGAGAAAAGCCATTTGGATGTGGGCCTCGTGGAGAGGTGCATATTATATTATAAGGGGGAAGGTGGTGGCTTCCCCCAAGTCCGGGCCATGGGGAGTCTTGTGTGTCCGTGTTGCTCGTGGCTCGTCTTAACACCAAAAGTGTTTCAATTACACACTAACCACCTTGTGTGGGTTTTGTGCAGGCCTGTGTGGGTGAGTGAAGCTTGTTAACTTTTCCTAATCCCATTCCGGAGCTCTAGCACGCCCTTCTACCCCTCAAAGTGTTGTGAGTTAGGGAATGTGCCTCGACTCCTCTTTCTTCCGTTATTTTCTACTTGGACTCACATTTGAGTCTTTCAAGGAGTTGGGAGTGCGTCATTCCTTCCCATTTAAATTATTTGGCCTTATGCACAACTTGGTCATGTTCTTTTGGATGTCAACCCAACCAAGACTTCACCTATTTGCAAATATGCAATGACATGTGCATTTTCATATATATCCAAGACACATCTATCACCTTTTGATTCAATTGCCATATCACAAGAATTCCCATTACCCATGTTACTCTAAGGTTCATTCCCAAAAAACCCCAATAGGATACATGTGTAGGTTAAGGTATGTCATCTTGGTATTGCTTCCAAATTTGCATCCTTACATTAATAAACCCTTGTGATATCCTTTTTGCTAGCACTTGGGTTCTAACTTAGACTGTTGGCATCCCAATTAACCATACTAACCTATGGACAATATCAAAATTATACTCTTATAAAATGAAGGCCCATCCAACCAACTTTCTTATGAATCGATCCAATTCCATTAAAAACTTGAATGTTTGGTGATCTATATGCAAGGTGAATGGGCTACCATAAAATAACACCAAAATGATGAAACAACCCAAACAAAAACAAGGCACCCCCCTTCATACAATCTATACTTTGCCTATGTTTTATTATTAAATTGATTAACATGTGCCATTACAAGCTCTCAACCATCATCATCAAAGTGGGTGAGTATTGTTGCCAACCCTAAGGTAATTAATATGTAACTAGAATGGCCATTTTCAAATGGGTCACCTTTGAAAGGGAGCAAAAGTGAATAGGGCCTTCAAGTCTTGAAATACATGCTTTTATGCATGACCCCAAATATAATCTTCGTCTATCTTTGTCAACTAGGTTAAAATTTAACAATGTTATTAAATCTTTTAACAAATATTTGGTAATAATTACATATGTTGAAAAAGGTTCACAAGCAATTAACATATGATGATTGGGGAACTTATGAAATTGCTTCACCATTGGCCTTTTGAACCCCCAATCCACCTAAATAAATCATGCAACCTAAGTATTTCACCTAAACTTATAAACATTAACACTTGTTGAGATGCAACTTAAGGTTGTGTTTCTTAAACTAATGAAATAACTCTTGTAAATGTTGCATGTGATATTGTGGAGTCAAGCTAAAAATAATGATGACATGAATTTAACATTTGGTAAACCAAAGCTTGCCAAAACCTAGTTCATATTTTTTGGGATTCTATAGAGGTGTTTTTCAAACCAAACGGTAAGAAACACCATTGATATAGATCACAATCCTTCCCATGTGCATCTATCCCCAAATATGTTGTCTTGACCTTGTCACCTTCCCCTATTGACAACTAATTGTGGTTAAACCACAACTTCAAGGTACTAAAAACTTGGCCTATCCAAGAGCATCAAAGATTTCTTTTGATAAGGGCATCAAATATTTGTCTGAATAGGTCTATTTGTTCATTGAAAGGCAATCCCCACACATGTGATTTTTTGTCCAATTGCCAAAAATGTCCTTATTAGCATTGATATTATCAAGGTGTATTCATCATTGGATAGTTCCACCAAACTTGCAACTAGCAACTCTATTGTTTAGGCTTGAACCAAAGTTCTGTCAACTTCATTAAGCATATAATGTAATTGAAAATTGAATTATCATCCTCCAATATGATTTTGACCTTTTGTCCTTTCAATTGGTGTAATTCCTTCAAGTTGAAGGCAAACATCCACTATGACCCTACAACAATTGTTGTAGAGCTAACACCTCACCTCCTATAACCATTGGACCAACCTTCGATTCCCATGCTTTCACAATCACCTATACTTTGGGTTGGGATGACAAAACACACCCAATATTCAAAGTTGAGGGCATAGGCTATGATTGCTACACAAAAAAAGGGTGAGGTGCCACATTGTTTTAGTGCCCCCATAGGTTGGAAGGCCAAACACATATTGTGGATTCATTCTTTTCAATAAATCATACTTGCTAAAAGGTTGAATGCATAATGCAAACTTTTGAACCCTCAACAAACTCTATTTGCTTGAAGGCTAAATACATATTATTGATCATTTCCCTCGACAAACTCTACTTGTTGGAAAGCTTAATACTTATTGTGGATTGATCATTTCCCTCAAGCTACTCTACTTGCTAGAAGTTGAATAGCATCCTCATTCAAGTTATAACAAACATCATTATCTAGCATCACCAAAAACGGTTTGAAAATGCACCACTAACTTGGTATCCTTTGGGTGTAATCCAAAGATTGCTTCTATGCCACATGCAAGTCTTATTGCCACCATTCATACATAAGAAATGAGTTCAACATGCTTTTAAAACCAAACTATGGCCATGTTGTTAAGACATTCTTACCATCCTTTGAATTTGAACTTAAACTAACATTTTGACAAGTATATTTTATTTCAAATTTGAATTAAAAAATTATTAATGTGTGCAAATTAATTAAGATAGTTTTCTAAATAATATTTCAGATGTGGGTTAATGCATAATATCTAAGATTTGACTTCAAATAATTATTTATGTGCAAGGATTGTTATAGATATTTTTAGAATAAATTTCAAATATGTGTTTATGCATTATTAAGATTGTGATTAGTTGCTTAGGAATATGAATACTAACAAGGCGATTTCTTGCATTGGAAACAATATTTATGCCCATATCATGATTCCAATGATAAGAACTTAAGGATTTTTTATTGCACCTACACAAAATAACAACACTGGGCCATAAACCCCCCTTGGCATCTTGATCCTATAATTGCCAGGATGTGTACAATTTGACTTATGGTCATAACATTGCCCTCCCCCCCTCCCCTTGAATCAACATGTCAGTTTTAATGGGGGGTGCAACCTATCAAGAAAATAGGTGGGTGGGTGGGTGTAATTTGACAAACCATCTCTATTTTGTCATGGCCAAACTAAAAATTCCATGTGAGGTAGTTAATGTCCATAACTTGTCCCAAAATCAGCCTATGGGCTTTTTCAAATATGCCTAGCACGGTAGTGGTGCTAGTTTGAAACCCCATTGCTTGCTTATACTCATCTACATTGGGCTTTTGCATATTAAATCAATTGGAATCCCAAATCATCCATCTTGAAATGCACATGAGACTAAAGAAAACTCAAAAATGCAGGGAAGGTTGCACACGGAAGTCCAGGTTTATTGACCACGATTAAAGGTGAGCGAAAATGTGACTCTTTTTCCTCAAAATATGGTGACTTTTGCAGTTTAACCCTTCTACAATTGGCACTGGGATTTTATTTGTCCTCATAGTGCACCAGGGAAAAAAAACCCCCCCCCCCACAGGTTACCACTACTAACTTAACCAAATTTTGAGCAAGATATGAAAGAGATATGATGAAGATATGACAGTTTGATCCAGTAGGAAGAGGGGGTCCAGATATCTTTATTGTAATTCAGAACAGGCCTTGGACGGCCACTTCTGCCACGTGGTCTCCTTACTCAGTTTTCTGTGTCCACATTTGTTCCCTGACTATCAAAGTAGAGGTCTTGAATTATGGAATTTGCATGGCATGAAGGGGCCCTGTCAAGTAGGCAGGTATTGTGCCTTCCTTCCTTCCTTCCTATGTTGATGTTAACTTGGTCTATCCATAAAGCACTCAGAGAAAAATTGTACTGTATGTGGAGGGCGCCTTATATCCATCAATTTTCCTCCTAGAAATTGAGACAGATGTTATGCCTACTTGTAGGTGTAAGAACCCTCTCACTATTGAGGAGTGAGCATAAGAACCCTCCTATTCACATGCCTCATGATTTACATAGGCTTGGTTCATGATAAATTTTGCCTCATGCTTTATGATAGGTAATGCCCATGGGTGGGAGACATTCCTAAAATGCAGGGCCAGACTCGATTATCACCTTGTCCTAGGCTCCTTATTTTGAGGATGCCCCCCACCCTAGGGCTTTACCCTATACTTAATTAATTGAAACCTAACTAAGCAGTTAAACTAACACACCTGTTGCAGCGCCCCATGGACATTCCCATGCTTGCAATGTACTATAAAACAATTCTTGGTGAGAGGGAATGTGATGTCATTATCTCAATGAATCCAAGGAGAGAGAATAGGACCTGAGTTGGTGGAACCATGGAATTAAGTGTACGACTAAGGACCAGAACAGGGTCGTTCTGGGGATGCAGGCCTGGTTTGAGACAGAAGCCATGCAAATTCTGTTCAAGGCCTTTAGTCTCTACCAGGCATAAAGATCTGGTAAAATTTTAAATGACTATGATTTTGTTCGAGGTGGAGAGGGGGCACCTTAAGCACAGGTTCCTCATTTTTTTAGAACCTTGCACAAAAGATGCCATCCAATCTTGGGCACTTTCTGCATGCACTACAGGGCCTTACAGGGACGATGTCAAGTCAGCAATTGGTCCTTATTGGAGACAGTACAAAAGTGTTATCTGCTTCTTTTTTTACCTGAATGCCCAATTTACTGACCAAGATGTGTCTGGTCATCACATCTTGGTGCTGCCCAGACACAAATGTTTTAGTCCTATTATGCAGACTTTGGGTGTATAATGAATGGGAGGAGCCATATTATGCCTCTTAGTGTGTATAACATGCTCAAAGTGTGCATAAAAGGACCCCAAATATGTATCTGAGCATCATCATCCTTGTATTCCTCAAAAATGATGGATCTGGCCAAAGGGCAGACAAAGGGAAAAAAAGACGCAGATAGTACATTTGTACTGTCTGCAATAAGGACCCATTCCTGATTCAAAAGTCCCTTGGGCTTAGAGTGGCACAGAGTATAGGCAACCCATCTTACTTCAGGCCAGAGCCCAGTCAATGCCAATTGCGCAGCATATAAA
>Ga0116228_10001254_pt1 | contig 20925 bp, 8 predicted proteins | sample S1TSphfallax_2_FD_89694 | JGI IMG/M metagenome (GOLD analysis project Ga0116228, IMG submission 89694) | Host-associated microbial communities from peat moss isolated from Minnesota, USA - S1T2_Fc - Sphagnum fallax MG | ecosystem: Host-associated > Plants > Peat moss > Unclassified | place: USA...
AATCATGGTGAGAGTGGTATATGACCAGCATATTCAATGCAAACAATGTACTCAGTGCCATATGTGAAAAAGAAATTTCAACTAAATGGAATCAAACTCAATATAATCGACAGTATTAAAAGGCTACAAAGTAGACTGATAGAAATGGCAAATCACTTGCACTTGAGCACAACACAATGCATGCCACCAAAATTCTTGATCTTGTAATGTCCAACTGGAATGCAGAGTAAATACTTGTCAGAGCAACAGATGGAGCCATCGGAAACACTGGAAGGCATCAAACAAACCATGGAATCTGCATCACTAACATCCAAGCTAAAGGAACCTGCCAGCCACATCACACTGCAGACCTCAGAAGTAGCATGAATGCAATTTTTCAAATGGGGAGGTGTCTACATCAAGAGAGCACAACCTCCACAAGAAATCCAATGTCTGAGCATGAGGACACAGAACATGCCAATTTGGAAAAAACACAGATACACTACTGTAAGATGCAAAGAAAATCCAGTAGCCACAATAAGAACAAGCTTGGAAGATGCACTGAATGTGCTAGATGGGAATCAAGCTTCACAAGAGTGATCAAACCATGTTGAAGGATACTTGTGGATGATTATGTGGATATGGGGAATAGAGGAAACTAACGTGATTCCTATGAGAACCCCAGCCTGCATGCTGCTCAGACAAGGAACAGCTGATCTGTAACAACAAAGGGAACACTGCATTTCAACAAAAATTTGTGAAGGAAAATACTGAATCTTCAAGAATATTCTATTTGTTGAAATGAAAATTTCAAAGTTAATTGATTATTCAAGAGGACATGTGTCGAAGCTGTCAAGGTACTGGAAATCGATGTAGCAAAAATTATGAGAATATCAAACAATAATATTCTTAAGCTCTACACTCAACCTTTGGATCACACAAGTTGATACAAAAGTCGTTTCTCAAATCCTTCCATGAGGTCTTTGGAAGATACATAGAGAACTGCATAACACTACGCAACGCTCTGTTTGATGGAGCTCAAGGGGGGTCAAAATTAAAGAAGCCGTTCGAGTTTCTGGTACCCAGAGCATAAACAGGAGGATGCTGTAACACAACAAGACAGTTGTCCATATCCTCCCCTCTCTTCAAAGCTCGAAAGCTTTTCTTCAACCCTACGTTTCTAGTATGCCCCGGTGAGGGGTAGGGCAGAAGCTCTCAAAACCGATCGTGTCACTCATACTTGCGAATCCCAAGTCATTCGCATTTTGACGAGTACTCATCTGCAATGTTGGAAGAAAATGATTCCTTCTCATAACTCTTCTAAAAGCAAACACTGGAGAAGACCTTTTTAAAATCCTATTGTGACAAATTGAGGAGCAGATGTTGGTATGTGCGCTAATGAGATTGGTGGGTAACCCTAAACATTGGATTTCGGTGAGAGCAAACCGGTACAGTAGATTTCAATAGCAAAAAGAGTTCATGCTAATCACAGCATTCTTTCATCCTTACAACAACCATCATCAACAAAGTCCATAGCTCCCATAGTTGAGTGGGTTTTCTGGGATGCAGGCAAGGACATTTCAACTTTGGGAACTTGGGGAAGGAGACTCAAACTCCCGAATATCTAATTTTTCAATCAGACCATTCTCCAAAACCCAGAATGTGAACCAGAATTCCAACTGTTTTAGAACCCTCCCTGCAAACCCATCCTGATGCAGAGATTGGGAATTGGATCTGAAGACAAGGGGAAGGAGAGAGAGGGACATTTAGGGTTTAGGGTTGTGTCTCTCTCCTTGACATGCTTGCAAATGCTTCATGGCATTGCAATGAGCAAAGATAAAGAATCCAATTGGACCCAATAGAGAGATATTTCAAACAAGAATGTGGCAGCAGATTACAGACAACTTGCAAGACAACTTTTACATTGTGCCCATGTAGTGGAAACCTCGTGGATATAATAAACTTCATTCCTTTGCAAACCAACTTTCAACAATGTATGAGATAGCATTTGCATGATGATGCATTCCTGCCACACTAGAGGAACTGCAGACAGACTTTTCCATTTTGTAGTTTGCATGCCATCACCACCAGCTTGAGAGAAGAACCCACATGACACTTCTTGCTCTGCAAAAAGAATCAGTTGAAGTGACAAAATTGAGCAAGAAAGCATATGGGGGAAGAAAAGATACCACCTATTGTTATGAAAAGAATGGAAATGTCACAGTTCTGAAAAGGCAATAATAAATGGGTAATCAACAACACTCACCTAGAAGGTTTAACAACCATGTTCTTGTTGTGACATTGAAGCCATAAATCAATTGTCACACTGCTGCCAGCCTACAACAAGATCATGAGTTCATAACTAGAAAGAAGGCGGGGAGGGGGATGAGACCCAAAGTTGAAAAAGTCTCAGGAATTTGAAGAACTGACAGCTATATTCTGAGTCTCTTCTGGACAATGGCACAACAGTAACCAACAACAGCAAGCAAGCATGAGGAACTGTACTCAAAAGTAAAATTTTTAAAACGAAGAATCCACTGCAGACAAGTCTGTTATGATCATCCTTTCACTCTTCTACAAAAAATATCAAATTGAGAGATCATATCTGAAGATAAAGGCACCCACCTTGAGTGTGATTTCCCACAATAGAAAGTGATGTGAAAGTAGAGTTTCCTCTTTCCAGACCTGAAGAGAAAGTAGGAACAGAAAAAAATGAGGAAGATTTTAACCAAGCAAACTAGAAATGAATCCACCACAGTCAAAGTGTAAAATTCTGATCTTTTCAGATTGACGATGATCTGTCCCTCTTAACACAAGCATCCACAGTATCAAAAGGGATATATAGTACATACCCATTTTACAAGTCTGAAGAAGATCAGCGTCACCTTGAAATCTATTTGTCCTGCTACCCAGTCTGAAACAAGAGGTATATGTAAAACCTATGAGAGGCCAGTTGGACCCCCCTGTGACCGGATTGTCTTTGCCTGCAAGACAAGCCAAAATATTGAAAAAAAGAATGAAAACTTGATCTTGGGAGAAGAGAGCTGGATGATGTGGTTCTTCACATTGACACCTATGTCCTACTAACTTCAAATTGAATTCTTGAGCACAAACCTGAGCAATGATGACCAAAATGTGTTGTATATGAGTTGAAATCTGTCATGTACACCTTGGACCATTCTGCATTCAGCTGCTGCTTATCCCTGACGAATTTTCCAGATTGATTGATTCCTCATAGAAAGGAACATCAACGGATGCGAGACAGGCAGTTGAGACCACCACAGACATCTTTCGGTTTAATCTTGGTGGTCTCAGGAGCACCAAAAACATTCCAAAACCGTAGAGTCTCATCCCCTGCTGCTGAGGCCACAGTGTATCCATCTGGGCTCTGCAACATGCAGAAATAAAAAGAGCAGAAGTGTACTACTGTCAGTTTATTTGTGAAGAAAAACTATTCCAAATTTCTATGAATCACAATTCCCCAACACAATGTTTTTTCTCTTGCAAAATGTTCATTTCATAACCGATAAACTGCATGAAATGACACAGACTGCAATTCAGAGACCATGGACACATTAGTGCCAGAGGAAAATTGAAGTCTCAGGTGGCAAATGCATGTCAGCTCAGCTTCAGAGGTAGACATGCACAAATGAGTCTGGTCAAAATATGACTGGAAATCATACATACCTGCGCAAGGTGAAGCACCCTTGATGTATGGCCAGTGAGTTCAGCCATCTTCACCATAGATGGGTACTTCCACAGGCATAGCTGATTTTGGCTGAATCCATGTGAGCTCAAAATCTCTCGCTCATGCCTACTCCATTGCAGAGCACAAACCTGCATTTTTTGTTCTCAGTCATACATCAGACCTTGAAGAATACCTACATACATCAAATATAATCAAAAAAATACTATGCAAAGGTGACAAGGTAGAAGTCGCAGTCTTTTGAGGGTGGTTAAGTGAAGAATTTGTACTTGTGACTTAGTGTCAATACTATTGACACAAGCACCAGTATGTGTATTCCAAAACTTGATGCAGCGGTCAGCAGTGCCACCACCAGAGGCAAGCAAGTTGCTTTGGAATGGGCACCATGCCAAAGCTTTCACAGCTGCTTGGTGGTCATCAAAGCGGTGGAGGTACGGGCTAGGTCCATGAATTGACCCTCCTGCTCCTGCTGCTGCATCCCAGATATGGACCAGGTTGTCATTTCCACCACTTGCTAGTTGTTGACCTGTTGGTGACCATTTCAGCCCGCATATCTCCTGCTCATGTGCCTCCAATCTTTCCGTTATGTGGTCTCGTATCCTCACTGCATGACTATTCCAAATCCAGGTCAGGGCTAACAGAGGATCAAGTTTGATGGGGAATTACTTAGGGAGACTTAGTTTTTGAGCCTTTCAAATGCTCAAATTTTGGTAAAGGTTTTTTTCCAGCAAGGTTTCACAAATTCATACCATCATTGTTGAGAATGAGATTGTCACGTCCGCCAGTGGTAAGAATTGGCCCATTCCAAGCCAGACTTCCCACACGAGCACTGTGACCTTTCAATGATCTCAACTGCAAAATGACAAGTTCATCATTAGACTCATCCGACTTGATGCATCCTGCAGCAACCAAGCTCTCAAGTACAGGTTTACAGTTTTAAAACAGCAAGCAAATCCTGGAACCCTGATTCCAGATCTGCTGCATGATAGATACATCATCAATGAAGGGTTGAAAAACAATAAGAATACCTGACGTAGTGACTGTGAATCCCATAATTGAACAACTGAATTGTTCAATCCAACTGCGAGGTATTTCCCATCAGATGCCCAGGAAACACTTGTGACTGGACCCTCTTCGTCAACCACCAAAAGTTCCTCAATCGAACTTGTTGTTGCATCCCAGAGATACACAGTATTGCCAAGAGCAACAGCTAACACATTGTTGGCACTCCAGTCAAGCAAATTCAAGTAGTAGTCATCGAGAAGATCAGGTGCATCTAAAGTGCGCTCAGCCGTTTGTGGAATATGTCGGAAGACTTTTCTAGGCTTCATCTGTCCTGTTGCCACATTCTGGGTGTACAGAAGCTTCCTGCTGTCATTCTCAAAACCAGCTGGTGGCTTGCTCTTGAAAGCAAGAATGCGGCTCTTTCTCTGTCCATTATCAGCTTGTAGCAGATTTTCCGCAAGCTGCTTCTTGTATTCTTCCTGTAATCAGCGCACAAGTGTGATGACACGTAGTAGCGATCAGAAACAATTGAGCTCACTCTTCTTCTTCATCTAGAAGATTTGAAAGAATTAGGGATTGGAGGGGAAAACTACAGGATCGTGCAGCTCCACTGGTCCATGAAGCTTTCTTCAGCAGAATGATTCAGAAAAAAACATCAGCTGCTGACAGACAACGGTACACATTGGAGAGAAGTAGTACCCATTTGTTTCAGAAGCTGGCTGGTTGGGTATGTGTAAAAGAAAGAATGAGTTCATTGGAAAAACATAGAATACCAATTTTGTTAGAAAAAGAAAGAGGAACAACTACATACATAGTTTCAACATTCATTCTTCAGGAAAATATTTTCAGAGCTTTCACCTCAGAAGGAGAATGGACAGAAGAATCAACAGAGCAGTTGTTCTCCTTGGCCCCAAGCATGTAGTTTGCGATGTTAAAATCCATTGCACTGCGATCAGTGATAAATCGATCACTCTGCCATCATGCACACGAAACCCTTGAAAACCATTGAAACCCTATTTTGCAGTCTCACGTAAGAAGAATAAGAATTCCAACCACGTAGATACACACATATTCCTTTCATCACCAATTAGCAATGTCTTGAACTACTGCGAAGCAGAAAGCAAAGATCTCTAGATTTCCTTTCTCCCAGGGAAGCAAAAAACACTGTTGAAGAATCCAGATACAGAATTCCCCCTAAACCCTAAATTTAGGGTTTTGGCCATCCACCTGTCTGCCAGAATTTTTGGCCTTGGGTGTTTTTCTAGAAGGCGCCTCTGGAGAAGACGCTTGGTCTCTGAGACGACACCAACCCCATGAACGATCCTTGCACCCACTTTTGGATGGAGTCACACACACCAGCTTCGCCATACCACCTGCAACCAAAAAAACACAACCCACACACAGCACCCAAAAAAAAAACCCCCAAAACCAAACAAACAAATTCCGCCTACGATTTCAACAACAGTATAAAAATCAACAAAAAAAACCTCTAAGCCATGAACTTGAAATTCGGACACCTAAACAGAATCAAACAAGACAATTTCTCAACAAACCGGCAAAAAAGAAAACAAAACATAACCATCTGAGGATCTACAAAGAACCATACATACATACATACGCATAACAAACTTATAGGCTTAGAGAGCTTAGTAAAGTAAGAAAGTAAGTAAGAGAGCTTATTGGGCTGTTCATGTTTTTTTTTGGCCTGGTAGTCAAGAATCCTGTCCTACACAGGCCAAAAAAAACCAAATGCCCTTCAAGAAATCGATCGCTGGCCGTCTGTCTGTTGTTGCGCTTCCAATACGATCCAAGATCTTCTTAATGTTGTTCCTTCTTGTGCAATTTTTGCAATTAATTCTCGAGGAGGAAGTCCAGAAAGAAAGCAGCCTGGATAAACAATTTCTCGAACATTTGTGAGCACGATGAGGAGGGGGAGAAGAGATTGTCGCGGAGCTCCCGCCACACAAATTCGTAGCAAAATTTTGTCGTGACCGTTGTGCACCCTGCACGCCAACGGTCGAAAAACTTTCTTACCTACCTACCTACCTACCGACCGACCGCATTTGTGACTAGGTAGGTAGGTAGGTAGGTAGGGACCTACTGATGAGAGTCTGTTACAACCGGATTTTTTTCCTAATTATTATTTTTAATTTAATTTTTACTGGTCCAAATTTCAAATTTAAAGTGATCCTGATGATGTTGGGAAGGTGGGGAGAAGTTTTTTTTTTTTTTTTTTGGCGAAATCTCGCCAAAAAGCGACATTAAAAATTCAAAATTCAAAAATGAATTGATTTTGGAGGTTTTCATTTTGCCAGATGTCAGAATTTTAAAAAATAAAAATCGCCAAATTTCTATATTGGGTTTTGAGTGTGTAGAGACAAACATATATAGAAAGATGATTACAGTTTTGTATTTCATATCTGGTTTGATAGCCAGATTTGGCTAAAACGTTCCTGACGACGATAGCCAATTTTTCTACATCTTCTTCCTATGGATGTATTGCCACTTCGGATGCAAACAAAAATTCTTTAAAAAAAAAAAGTGATGCAGGTGGCACAGTGATTTTATATTTTTATTTTTGAATAATTATTTTTAAATGTAATTAAAATTTTAACCCTCCCTATAGTAGCCTACCTTTATGATTCCGGCAATAATTAAATTATTTTTCAGTAAATGCTGATTTTGTTTTCAAAATTAGTGCCAAAAGTTTTAGAAATTTTATTGTTATTGTTGGAGTAAAAATTTGAAAAAAAATAAAATTATATATATAATTTTTTTTTTTGTGATGATATAAACCCTAAATCAAGGTTTTTTTTAAGGGTTTTTGTTTGTGGCTAAGGTGGCAATCATTCATTGGAAGATGCAGCAAAATGTTGATCATTTCATGAAGATTTAGCCAAGATTTGGGTATTAACAAAAAAATAAAGTATAAATCTTTCATTATCTTTTCAATATGTTTGGCTACACAATGAAACCACACATATGAATCTAGTGACTTTTACTCTTCTTTTTTTCCCCTCACTTCTAGTGATTAAAACAACCCCAAAATCACTTTTTTTAATTTTTATGTTAATTCTAGTGATATATCGCCAATTAAAAAAAAGGGTGACCTAAATTTTAATTGGTGATCATCAATAAATAACTAGAGGGAGCCAAAAATGGCAATTGTTTAGTCATCATCTTAAAAGTTTCTTTCTATTAGCTTTTTGTTGTAGTGGTCATGGTTGCACATGACATTATTTTATGCTCATGTCAATCATGTTTGACATAAATTAATTTTAAAATGAGTTGTTGAAATTTTTGAAAAATTCCAAGGAGAAAATTGTGGAAATTGTATTTTTTAAAATCACATTAACTAATTTTGTTGAAAAATCAAAGTTCAATATGATTAGCCATGTTGTTTATTTGTTTTTCAATGGATATTGCTAACCACACTTCAATGGTTAAAAACCTCTAACTTGTGCATTGACCAATGATTTATAAGCCAAAATGTTTTTTAGTTTTCAAGCAACTTCAACTCATGTTTCATGTTTTCAAAATATGGGTAAAATTTTTGTCACATGAATTATTCCCATGTTTTTTTAAATTTGACTAATGGTGAATACTTGCATGATCCAATAGAATGAATTTAGGTGATGATGTCAATTAAAGATTTTGATGAAATATAATTGGAATTCCTACCAATTTCTACAAAACAAATAATGGATTAAATACTTGTTTGATATGTGTTGACAATCATGGATAGAGGAATGTCGTAAGCTTTCATCAAACTAGGTGATCAATTTTCTAAAATCTAATTCCCGATTTGGAAGAAGTTTATGACATGTTGTAATTACATGTTTCTTCTAGTTCCAATTGAATTTTATTTCCAAGGATTTCCATGTCCACTGAATGGCAACTTTGAATTCTCCAAACAATTTCAGCGCATGAACATATATTACATCAAGAATTATTAGTTGAATAATGTGTGCACTTATTAATTCTCTTACAACTCTCATTGTCATAAGTAGATCACACAATTTCTTGTCCAACTCAACATGGGAAGAAGTTGAACACATTCATGTGTAAATTGATAATGTTTTTGAACATTAGGTGCCAATATTTAAACTTCAAAACCTTATTTTGAATGAACTAGTACCCAAAAAGAACGGTTTTTTAAGTCTATCAAACATCCCTTGGGTTGATGTAAACCTCCTATGTACAAAACAATCTTTTCATTATACAAAAATATTGATTACAAAGTCATGGGATGTTTCATGCAATTTCAAATACATACATTTATTACAACAATTATCTTAATTGGTTGGAGCAAATTAAGGTGAAAGACACATGCAATAATCACCCCTTCAATTTGTAATACACATTTGATGAAGCTTCTTATTTACATTAATCCAATTTAAACCAAATTCAAATTAACAACAAAATCTTGAAATGTCCTCTTCCAACACACAAAAATCATCTCTAGGTAGGTTTGGAAGGTAGTTTACTTGTGTGTCAACTTTAAATAATGCAATGTTGCAAAAATGTTATTATGTTGTTTCATTTGCTACTACAATGACATGTGATTTGTGCATAAAGTTGAAACAATTTTCATACAATCCTCTTTATCCTCTTTTTGAACTTTTTGGCAACTTCATACATTGTGGTGTTGGAGGAACCAAAAGATCAATACCAAGTGTCATTAGAGGCAACATCATTTTATGAAGCATTTCAATTTAATTCTTTTGATTCAATAACTAACCATGTGAATAGGTGTAGCAAAACACTTCATTATTACTTGGTTGTTAAAAAAAATTTGAAACAAAATTTGCAACTCCAATTGCTTGTCTTCCATTCTTATTGACTTCATAAAGCCCATTAAAAGAATATGTTTTAAAACCATGGTGCATACAAAATACTATCAACAAATCCACCACAAATTGTTTATAATTGCTAACCTATTATAAGTAACATTCTTATTCTTCTCTCTGACCACTATCAAAAGATTTCTCTCTCATTTTTTCCTTTTTTTTCTTGACAAATTTTTTTAGCAAAATTCATTTACATTTACATCTACACACAAATGAGATTATGTTTTAGTTTGTTCCACTATATTATGATCTAAATTTTTAATATCCACATATTTAAATCACCCTAGACTTAATTTAAATTGTATGTTCAAACATTCAATTTTAGCACTCTTTATTTGTTTGAATTTTTAGTTTTAGTTGAAAGCATGAGAAGTGATGATAGGAGTAAGGAAGGTGATTGTGAATGATTAAAAAAACATCATGCACGAAATGTTCAAATTTAGTTTTGAAAACACATCAACAAATATTTCATTGCCATGCCACATTTCAAATGGTTAGGACTAAGTTTAGGGCACTTACAAAGTCATTATAAATGATGGACCTTTAATTTGTTTCCACAAGGGGGAAAAAAAATTGAATTGTAAAATCAAAGTGAACAAGGTGTGCATTACAACCCAAGTAAGTGAACCACCAAGTTGTCACATCCAAGCCTTTATTAATTCTTTGTGTTGACTAATAAATTATCATTTCATTAATGTTACCTCTTTTGTTCTAAACCTATAATATAATTTACACCATACATTATATTAATTGAACCTATTAACAACAAATACCTATTATAATTCTCTTATGCATTTTTTTCTATTTTTTAAAATCATATTATTATTGCATACCTTATGTTACTTATATTGAAAATTTGAGAATAAATAATTATATTATAGAACTAATTCGAATCTAATTTTTATCCAACAATCCATATATGAAACCATATATTTTGATTCATTTGGTTTTTAAATACAAAAAATTGTGTCCCCCTAAACATCTACACCTACTTGCTCTCTTTAATAAGATTCATGATCAACAACATTCTATAAAACTTGAAGGAGTAGCAACAATGTTTTATAAAGACATAGATATGAAGATTTTTTTTCTACAAACAACCTATGCAAGTGCACAATGTAAACATCAACACCTTCAACAACATAACTTTTGCAAATGACAAAGAAAAAATGGAGCATGGTTGGGAAATCATAAGGTAAAATAAAGGGTTGTTAAATCATTGAAAGGATCTCTAAAGAATAGTGATTGTTGGAAGTTCATCAAACACAAAGTGACAAAAATTTATGAAGCATTATGTGTCAAAAAAAAAAAAAAAAAAAAAACCTATTTTACATAAAAAAATAAAAAAAATAAAAAAAAAAAAAAAAAAAAAAAAAAAAAAACCCCTATTTTGCTTGCACAACTTAAATAAATTCACACTTTAGTGTCAAAACTAACCATCAATTGTAGCATGTGCACATGACATAATATGATGATAACATTCAAATTTCAAAAAACAACTAAAATTTGGTGATGTGCTTTGTTGAATGAACAAAGGCTTATGATTAGACTAATGATTTTTTTTTCAAAATTCATGCTTTAGTGAATATTGGGAACATTGGGAGCACTTGTCATGCAAATAATAAAATGGATTATTTACATAGGGACTTTGAATGAACAAGTGTGCTCCCATAAAAAGAGATAACAAGTATCATTTTTTTAATGATTCATAAGTCAATTTTCAATTCTCATAGCTATGTATTAGGTCAAACATAGAGTAAGGACATATACTTGTACACATAGGCACATTAAAACATGTAATATAATGTTAACTTGTTACGAAAAAAATTGCACAATCACAAATTCCCAATAGAAATATATTTTATTTATTGGCTCTACCTATAAGGGAGAGAGTACAATAATTTTCATTCAATCTCACATTTTGAAAAATGTTCATAAGGTTTTACTATGAATTGTGAATTCATTTTTTTGGAATTTCATGGAGCAATATTTATTTTAAATTGTTGTTGGTGTGAATTTGTCATAAGGGGCAACTTGGTAGAACAATTATCACAGGTTTTTATATAACTAATTAATTTTTTTTTCAATTTCTAACAAATGATTTTCAAAACTTGGTTATATCAAATCCTAAGTTAACATTTTCAATTTTAAAATTCATGCATGAAACTTCATTTGCCCAACAAATCATTGGGTGGTCAAAAGGCACCTAGCTTTTACGATGCCATGGTATGTCTTTGGATCAACTTGTATTCTATGATCAATGTTAGAGATCATATCACCTCCCAACTCAACTCATTCCCATCCAACATCCTTTCATTTTTGAAGGATAGTTCCCTTTTAGGTGGGTTTCATCCATCCAATGAGCTAGGGTTATAATTCTCATTCATTGCGGCTATGACTATTTTATAATCACTATAAGTAACATATTTTGTCAAGTTCTTCATGATATATGTCTTTTCCTCATGTTTACAACTAAAGCCCTTGTTGATCATCAAATGATATTCTCCTGACTCATGACTTACTAAGTGTGTTGTAACTTTATGCATGGGTTTAGAGCAATTTGATTAACTTGTAGTATAACCAAATCACTTTGTAGAAATCTTTTGAACTTGATCAGCTTCTAATTTAGTCTTTTTTGTGACATTACTATTCTTTAAATAATTGTCTCCCTTATAGATTCCTACTTAAGGGACCCCCCATACTTCGAGTTAGTCCAAAGAACCAAAAACATACATAACTTCTCCAAAAGTAAAATGATGAACACACCTAGAATGATAGCTATCACAAAATCCTAGGTGTCAAATGACGTGGCAACCATCTACTTAACACAACTTGACAAGCTAGAGATAGTCCAAACTTAGTACAATTAACATCACATCTTCATATTGTTAGATTTTAGGCCAAAAAACCATAAAAGATAACTAAAAGCCCATAACATGGCCATTTAAGTCAAAGGAATGTATCTACTTCCCTCCCACACAATTGCACCTTGATGCCACTCTCATCTCATCTCTCATTAGAATGTAGTTGTATCTTTGGACTTTTGTGATTTTTTTTGGCTGATTTTTAAAGAAAAATTCATTGCAAATGATGAACTTGTAGGCTACATCTCGATTACAGTCTTTGCACATGTCATGGAAGAAAACCATAGGAGCAATGTTGTGGAAGACTCCAAAGAAAATGATTTGGCAATTTACCAATTCTTGTGCATTTGTATCATGCACATTGAACCATGTACATGTTTGTTAAGGATTGTTGTAACACAATGCTCACGAACTAGTTCAGGTCAAATGCAAGATGGAAGTACATGGTCATGATAATAATTATGACTCAATCAATCAAGAAAAGAAGGACTGGCACAACGAGCAATTGGCATGGAAGAACATGAGCCTGGCTAGCTTTGAACAGTGTCATGAGAGCCTTCTCCAGGGCATGTCTGGAGTCCAATGAAAGGGTTTGGATCTGGAAAATCCAAAGCTAGCCAGGCTCATATTGCAGGAACCTTGTGCAGATGATCAGAAGTTGGAAGAACTAACCATGGCGCAAATGCCATAGAAGGTGCATGCATCCCCAGGATGAGCTTGGAATTCACATACGAAGGAAGCTTTCCAATGACCTCCACTGGAATCAGCTTTGACTTTTCTTCATCCAATTTTCTTTTGTTGGGCCACATACTGAGCACTGGTGGAGCTGCTGTAATTGGCTCCATAGTGGTGACCTGCACACTTGCACTTGGGGGGCTTTGGAGCCATGGGAGTGAAATTGAGTAATCTTTAAAGCAGCTAGCTATTCTTATGGTTTTAGCAGGATGGTGGATAGCCATGCTCATCACATCTAGGATTCTGCAGCTTAAGATCTGAATTGGAGACATACCTATCTCAAGAAGGTGCCAGCAAAACAGAGCATACCCACATTCCTGTTGCATTTGTCAAAATATTTGCAATGTCTACTGAAAGCAATTTGCCCACAATTTCAGAATGTTGCAGAATCATGGCAGGCAGCCCAAGAGACACCATATTGTGTAGACCTGAGGATTTTGTTGAAACACTCTCCAGGCAAGCATCATCCTCCATGTTCCTTCCTGGATGTGGCATCGATTGATGCCATCCCACCAATTATGGCCTTGAAATGTACTATCTGAAAACAAACTCCAGCCTAAGCTTGATTGCAAAATACACACATCCAGAATTGCAGACAAAACACCAAAAACATCTTCAAATTGGAGAGAGATTGAGGTTCTTCAGGGTCTCTCAAGAAACATAGAAAGCTTAACAGGAGAGAGGATCCGTGATGATGATGAGATTTCAACACACTCCCACATGAAATTGAAGAGGTCACTGTCAACTCCATGAAATGGGCAGTTCAGAATTGAGATTGAAGATGAAGACTTCTGAGCTCTCTAATCCTCCCTCAGATTTTTATGCTCAATGGGGGCCTTTTCTCAAAGCAAAAAATTCAGAACTAATCTGGAGCTTGCACTTCAAAGCAACAAATCTTAAGATGCTCAAGAATGCCAAGATTCCACACGATCCAGGTCTTATTCTCTGGATGGATACTGTTCTGGGTAGGTATCCTCAGGTGAAGAATACGATTTATTTCTGGAGCAAACCCTAAATCCATCCCTCTTTTGATCACGCGTTTTATGGGTTGCTTGCTGCGAAGAAAACGTGGGTGTGGGTCATATGCTCACTCGTGATCCTCATCAATCAGTCTGTTCTGATGCTAGATTTGCAAGGAGAGAGACGGGTCAGGAAGAAGAATCTGGGCAACGTCGTTGAGTTCTAGATTGGAAGATCTCCAACAACAGTAGGTTTCCCTTGTGCTGCCATTAGGATTTCCAGAATAAAAGAAGTTTGGCAAAACCCAGAAAGATAAGGGTGGTGGGGAGAATGGAAGATGGAGAGAATAATGGTGTTGGTGATTCCAATCACAAAGACATCATCAGTACACCAGCAGCAGCACCGTCTCTTGCTGAGGAGGTACTTATTTCAAGCCTTGTTCAGGGGAAAAACACTGTGTCTGTGATCTGTACCCCCTCTTCCCTTTTGTTGAGCATGATCCATTTGGGTTTTGGGTCATTTGTAGGAGGCAATTCTGAAGAAGAAATATGGTGGTCTGATGCCCAAGAAACCGCCACTCATTTCTAAGGTCAGTTCCATGCCCACCTAGTTGTTCTGGTTTCACATAGGTCCCTCTCTCTATCTATCTATCTATCCGGGGTGGGTCCAGTTGCAGAATGCATTGCTGTAAACTGTCTAGCTCTCTGAGCCTCTCCTCTATAGCTCCATTCTGTTTGATCAACAGGAAAAACAACATAAGAGAATAGCACAGAGAGCAGACTGCAATGCTATGATGCATGAGATCTTTTCTCCTATGTAGTTTTCTATTGTGAATTGTGTGTACTTGTGAGGACCTGAAAACTTGACGTAAGCTTAGGACACTCCAGGCCACCAATCTCTTTGCCAACACTCTTTCAACAACTTCTGATGAATGTCAATGACCATATTCTGCATACATCAGTATGGAAAGCTAGTGAAAATTTCTACCTATTGTATGTAACACATGTATGTCTGTACATCCTGATGGCTAATGTGAGAAGGTTTTTTTCTGTTTGTCATTCATCTCTTTCATATTTTTGTAATTGAAGGACAGTGTTTTTTCACACAAGTACCGAAATGCTGAAGTCAATTGGTCTTTATGTGGGTTTCCAGGATCATGAGCGTGCATTCTTTGATTCAGCAGACTGGGCACTGGGAAAGGTTTGCCTTCACTTTTCTGTGGACAGCATGTTCTCTCAGACTGCAGTGAATTCCTCATGTTAACTCGATAGCCTGGGTGATATGTTCACATGATGAACCATGCCCTTGGCACTTTTATGGGATGTTGTGGAGGTTTGTTAGATCTGTTCTCTAAAGATCTAATCCCATTTGATTGGATTTTGTACGCATAATGGATTTTGGTCAAACCTTCTGAAAGGTTGATATGGTATGGCAACATATTGTATACTTTTGAAGGAGGGGATTATGACCTGGGATTGGGTGTAAGAGTTGCTTTTATGCATAGTGGCCTTCAAGTTCACTATAGGAACAATCTCAAGTGGTTGTATACTCTTGTGAAAGATAGCTCATCAGCTCATTTGGTTTTGAAGCAGCAGGGGGGAGAGCCTCCAGGTCACAAGCCACGCAGCATGATTGAAGCTCTCCGACCCAAACTTCAGGTGCAGCCCCCATCCCATGCCCAGATCGTATAATTGTACATATTTTTCTAGCACTACATTGCAATCAGAACAGCAGAATGTATAATAAAATGGTGGCCTTATCGCTATGATGTGCAGCCAACACCTCATCAATCACTCCCATCTAGACGATCATCCCTTCTCCCTGCAGATGGTGAAGTGGAAGGTGAGTCAACATTTGGTTTCTGTGTCCAATTTCCAGACATAAGATAGTTATTCCCTATTTTTGTTCATGTTCACCGCTGTTTGTGGTCTACTTATTGGATTTCTCTATCCCTGTAGCCATTGCCCTTGGTCACAACTGTTTGCAGATTAGATGGAACAACCTCTAATTGTTGTGTGCTCGCTCTTTTGTGGATTATGGGAGCTTTGAGCTGAGATACTTCTTGATTAGGTCAAACTCTGGAACATTCTCAGTTGGTGATCTTGCTGTGGGATTAAGATGATGCAAACTGTCATTCGGCATTGAAAGTTGTTTTTCTTAGAGGGTGTACCAATTGGAGATGCTTAGCTGATTTGACGAGGTGTAAACCATAATCAAACTAACATTTGATCAGCTGGTCTCAAAACAGGTGAGCCTGAAGAAGCTGCTGCAAGTGATGTGGCAGACATTGCAGTAGATTGAATTCCTTCCTATTATACAATGGGTTCCTGGAACAATGTCCCCATGAAGAACTGAAGCTGTAATTCTTTGAGTCCCCACTCCTTCATGCAGTGAATTAGTGATGATGTGATGGTTCATAACTTGGGACCCAGACTTATACAAGGTATTTCTTTCCAAAATCAAGAATTCTTATTTGTGATGGGTTCTCTATTTCAGCCTCTGAATCTCAAGACTTGCAAACAAGGGTCATAGTTGGAGCTTTGGATACAGGGTATATGTGGCTCTGGAAAACATAACAAGCCATCAAAATGTCCTTTTACTCTAGAAGCCATTTAAGTTGAACTCAAGCAAACCCTTTTCAAGCAAACCATGCATATCTGCACACATCTCACATTCAAACACAAAACTTTGCTGCATCATTTCACCTCCAAATCACAAGCGGCTTGGAGGAAAACTTATCTATTATGCTTCTCACCCCCAATGATTGAATGAATTAGGGTTCTACCCTTCCTTTCTTCTTTCCACTTGGCCTCTCCCTTTCCAATTTGTATTTTTTAACCTCAACGGGTGTAATGCGCTTGGCCCCAAGGGCAAGGCTCTCTTGTGTTCCCATGCGGTTCTCACTAAATCATCATTATTTATCTTGGAAAAGGTAGGTTCAAATGACACAAATAAACACAACTATTTTTATTATATAATTCATAATATCCCACTTCCAAGCATATTGAATTGGCGTTTTGCTCAAAATATTGGGAATGATGCTTCTTTGTGCATCATTGTGCAAGCACATATGGCAACACAACATGCAAAATTTTCATTGCACACTACACATAAATACACCACCAATACACTCAAAAAGAAAAAAACATACTTGTTTTGAAAGTTATTAAAAATTTGCTTATCAATACAAATTTAAATGCCTATTCATTCATGCCTATACAAGGATTTTGATTTATTTATTGACAATTCTTGGGAATTGCCTACACTTTCAATTACTAGTTTTTTGCATAATGAAAATTTGCCAATTTGCCACCTAGAGTAGGGGGCTACAACAACCCTTACTTAACCTCAAAAAATACACGAAGTTGATTTCACTACAATCCTATGGCTGCAAATTAAGACTAGTTCATCATTAGACGTGACAAGGGAACTATTCACTAGTGGGGCCTCTTCATTGGACTATGGGATTGCTTTCATTTGATGTAGCTTTTAATGCCATCATTCACTTGCAATTTCTTGTTGTCATCTCAAGCCAAATCTCCATCACCTTAAAATTATTTGTCACCATAGAACATCAAAGCTTTGAATTTAGGTTGTCACCTCTTGCATACACTTGTTGAACACTACCTCATAGGGGTTTGTTGTTTATTGAACTTGTTGATTATTAACTTGATAAGGTTTGTTATTCATTGAGGTTTGTTACTTGGTGAGGCAATGCAACTATCAATGTGATGGAGATGTGTTGCTTAATGAAGTTTGATGCAACTAACAATGTGATGGAGTTGCATTGCTTGTTGAAACCTCTTGCTTGGTGAAGTTTGATGCAATTATCAATTTATGGAGGTGCATTGCTTGATGAGGTTTGATGCATCTATTGATATGATGGAGGTAATCTCTAGATTAATTTCACACACTTATAAATAATTCTCAAGCCGCAACATAAATGTTATTTTTACATGCACGAAATTGCCACATCAATTTTCCTTGTCTTTACATTTCAATGTAAGTTTCCATTCTTTTCTTTTCTATTTGTTTCTTATAGCTCTCAAGTTTAATTCAAGTATGAAGTTTATTTCTTAACTATGTATCTTTAGTTCTTCATTCAATGCACTATGGCACTTTTGTAACTCTCAAATGTTTTCAAGTACAAGTTTTATTTCTTCTATTAGTGTCCTTAGTTTGTTGATGTTGTTTTGTCAAATCAAAATGGCATTGTTGTTGTTTGCAGTGCATTTCGTTACATTATAATTCATATTGATGTTGATGTAGACATAATTAATGTTCATCAAATTTTTTGTTAGAAATGAAGTTTTGAGTCTAAACCCATTGCTTGATTTTAACCCAATGGGAAAAAAGGTGAAGGAATGGGAAATTAATTTGGTTTTTTAGATGTGTATGCAACAAAATTTCTAGGTAGAAGCTATGGTTGATTCTAATGGGATAGTCAACATGCTTAGGTGTCATGTTTGCACACAAATTGAAAAGGAGATGTTATTGGTACCCAAATTTGATAGCCTATATATATGCCAAGAAGCACAAATGTGAAATTAAAAGCCTTAATTGCCTAGCATGGTGTAACACTACTTATCTACAAAATCGCAACATGCGAAAAGTGAATATATTTTTTGCAATATGGGAATAAACATAATGGCACACATGGTGGTTGTGGGGGATGTGGTTAGAAAGAGGAAAATTAAGTTTTTACAATTTTTTGGCTTTTGAAGCAAGGTTGTCCTTTCATTAACTTTCAAGGTATGATATTGTTTTTTCAATTCTTAACGATGAATAACATCCCAAAAAAATATTGGAATGATAATGTAAGATGGGAGATTACAAAAACAATGCATTACATTGTTTTCAACATAATTTAAGTTAATATTCATGTAGCAAATTCCTTGTTATTAATTGTGATGAGGTGATCACACTCAATAATCAATTTTGAGTTAGCATTCATGCTTACCTCATGAATTGCTTCAAGTGCATTACCAATTTTGAAAGGGTTGAAAAGGTTGGTTGGTGGTGGCATAACTAACAATTTAATGAATGTGATCCTCGACTCATTATTGGTGTATGGAGGTCTAAATATGGAGGAGATCAACAACAAATTATTATTTTTGGGTTAGAATAATATTGTTGTGTTTGTTGATGTCCATAGTTGTGTGAGAACACATATATGCAAAAGAACAACTCCTTTCATGCTTGTTGTGCATAGTGTTGTAGGGTTTTTATGCAAACATTTTCCAAACAACCTTTAATGCAAAATGTTAAGTGTCTTTTGTAGATCACATACATTTATTTTTCCTCTTCATTTAAGAGGTAACTTCAGCAGTGCAAGCTTATGCAATTGTTGAAAATAAAGGATGATACATTGTTTCACAATGTAAAAACTAAGTGGATTTCTATGTTATCTTTTTATTAAAAAGATCCTTGTGAAGTACAAATAAATATTTGTCATAATGAACAACAATATCCATTTTGTTAAAGCTACAATAGCTAATTTTGAATTCTTTTGTGATGTTGGGTTATCGTGGGCCTCATTTGCATCATGTCCATGTATTGGAGGCAATGCATGAGCCTATCAAATTTGGTCAAAATCATGACACTTTTGTTTGTGACTTTGTGAAAGTTGTGAGAATGTGTTGTGTAAATTTATGCAAACTTTATTGTCATTTTAAAAAGATATACAATGAAGAATAGTTCAAGGGTTTTAAGTATCTTATGAATTGTAATAATTTAATGAATTGTTGTTAGCTTGATGGATTAATGCAACCACCAACATTCAATATGCTATTTTTTACTTCTAAGGTTAGTGATACCAAATCCATTACAAGTGCTCTTCAACAAGGGTCTTGGCTATGTGCACTTGTGATGATTGGTCTCTTGTTGAGAAAATGAAACTGCAATGTTCAATTGTAGGTACCAGTTTCATTGAAGAGTTTGCTTAGTGGTTTTCAAACTAATAATTCATGAATGTTAATAGGATCATCTATACCCAATATTGATTGAACTTTTATGCAAAAAACACATAACTTGCCCATGTAGTTTTGTTGAAAATACAATATTATTTTGAAAAAAAAATTAGTGATGAGGACTTGAAAGTACATGTCGTATTGAATGAACAAAAGCTTGGTATGAAAACTTCCATTTTGAAGGTCGTTATACAAACAAATTGTAATTGATTTTGGAGCTTCTTTTGTGTGTAATCCCATCACCAAGATGTGATCCAATTTTTCTTTTATTTTTAAACTACAACAACAACTATCATAATATTTCAAGTTAGTGGAGATTTTTGCAATGTTGGTATTGTGGAATGTGGAGGACAAGTAATGTTTTTAAACCTTGTCTTTGTGTAATTTAAGTTAAAAACCATGTTAACAAATCATTTTAATTTGATTGTCAAGATGTGATCTATCTATGAAGCAAGACCTTGTAGATTAGTAGCAACATTGAGAAGAAGAAGACGCAATAGTAGTCATAGTTGACCTTTTCGAGTCTTTGTTTCAGGGTTTGGTTTAAGTTTGACTAAGCTTGCGCTTCTTCTCCCTACAACAACTTTGTTGTTGCTACTATGTTGTAACAATGCTTGTGGCATTTGTTGGCAGACAGGAATCAGGTGGAGATGCTTTAAGCTCATGATTCACCCATGCTCAAAGCTTGTTCCAGTAACAACATCAAACTAGTCAGGTAACTCACTACACCATTATTGCTTAATTGTTTTTTCCCAAGAGTCTTTCACTGATGATGTGTAAAAAAGGTTCCATCACAGAAGTATTGTCAACAAACAGTGAAGTCCAGAAATATTAACCTAGACTGGTAGGTTGGAAAC
>Ga0116228_10001256_pt1 | contig 20917 bp, 18 predicted proteins | sample S1TSphfallax_2_FD_89694 | JGI IMG/M metagenome (GOLD analysis project Ga0116228, IMG submission 89694) | Host-associated microbial communities from peat moss isolated from Minnesota, USA - S1T2_Fc - Sphagnum fallax MG | ecosystem: Host-associated > Plants > Peat moss > Unclassified | place...
AGCCCGAGCAGACGAACGAACCGCAGCGCGGCGACCACCGGAAGCGCCACGTAGCCGCCCGTCGCGATCAGGACGTCCGGTTTCGCGCGATGCAGGATCGCGAGCGATTCCACGAAGCCCGCAGCGTTTGCAACTACCGTGCGCGCGAGCGTGAACGAGAGCTTTCGCGCGAGCGGCGCGGCGTGCACGAATGCGATCGGGACGCCGGCTTTCGGAACGATCTGCGCCTCGAGTCGATCCCGCGTGCCGACGAAGAGCACGTCTAGCGGCGCGAAGGCCGCATCGTCGCGGAACGCTTCGGCGATCGCGAGCCCGGGATAGATGTGGCCACCCGTTCCCCCGCCCGCGAGCACGAGCTTCACGCCTTGCGCGCGCGCCCCACGTTGACGATCAGCGCGACGGCGACGAGCGACGTGATGAGCGACGTCCCGCCGAACGAGATGAAGGGCAGCGGCACGCCCGTCACCGGCCACGACGACGAGACGACGCCGAGGTTCACGAACGCTTGGATCACGATCATCGCCGTGCAACCGACCGCGAGAAAGAATCCGAAGCGATCGTTCGCGCGAAGCGCGATGCGGATGGCGCGGTACGCGAACACCACGAAGAGCACGACGATGAGCGCGATACCGGCGAACCCGGTCTCTTCGCCGATGATCGCCGCGATGAAGTCCGTATGCGCTTCGGGTAGCCAGAAGAATTTCTGATGCGAGAACCCGAGCCCCACGCCGAACCAACCGCCGCTGCCGAGCGCCATCAACGATTGCACGATGTGGAAGCCCTTATCTTGCGGATCTTTCCACGGGTCGACGAACGCGATGATCCGGGCCCATTTGTACGGATCGTGGCGCACGAGTAAGATCGCCGGCGGCGCGACGAAGGCGGCGATCAGCACGAGGTGAGCGATGCGCGCACCGGCGACGAACAGCATCGTTCCCGCCGTGAACGCGAGCAGGCTCGCCGTTCCGAAGTCGGGCTGCTTGATCACGAGCATCGCCATCAGACCCGTCACGAACGCGAGTGGGAACACGCCGTTCACGAGCGACTTGATGCGATCGCCTTTGTGGGCGAGCGCGGATGCGAGGTAGAGGACGAGCGCGAGTTTCGCGAACTCCGAGGGCTCGAATTGCAGCGGGCCCACGCCGAGCCATCGGCTCGAGCCGCCCGCGATCATGCCGACGTGCGGAACGAGGACGAGCACGAGTGCGACGATCGTCGCGAGTAACGCGAACGGCGCGACCTTGCGCAACACGCGGTAGTCGATCCGATACGCGACGTATGCGAGGGCGATTGCGACGACGAGACCGACGACTTGGCGCTTGAGAAAATACGCCGCATCGTGATGGAGCGCGACCGCAAACGCGCTCGACGCGCTGAAGATCATCACGAGGCCGATCGCGACGAGCGCGGCGATCGCACCGAGAAGCGGCGTATCCGGCACGGGCCGCGCGGCGCGTTCAACCACGCGCGCCAGCCAGTGCGTTCGCGGCACGCGCGAACGAGTCGCCGCGCGCTTCCGCAGACGCGAACATGTCGAAGGACGCGCAGCCGGGCGAGAGCAGCACCACGTCGCCCGCGACGGCGAGCCCGCGCGCGATCGCGACCGCCTCGTCCATCGACGCGGCGCGTGCGATGCGCGTCGAACCGATCGCCTCGGACATCTCGTCCGCCGCTTCACCGATCAGCACGACCGCCTTCGTCCGCTTGAGGACGGCGGCGCCCATCGCGCGGAAGTCCGTGCGTTTCGATTTTCCGCCGGCGATCAGCACGATCGGCGACGAGAACGCTTCGAGCGCCGCAACGACGGAGCCGGGGTTCGTCGATTTCGAATCGTCGACGTACGTGATGCCGTCTTGAACGGCGACCCGCTGCAGGCGGTGCGGGAGCGCTTCGAAATCGCGAACGGCGGCGCGCAGCGCCTCCGGGTCGAGTTCGGCCGCGAGACCGATCGAAAGCGCCGCGAGCACGTTTGCGACGTTGTGGCGGCCGACGAGCGGAATCTCATCGAGCGGCATGATCTCGATCGGCCGCGGATCGCCCGTGGGCGGTGCGTACGTGATGCGCTCGTTGCGCACGTAGAGCGACGTCATCCGACGCGGCGCGAAGCCGAACCAGCGCGCGCGCGACGGAATCCGCGCGGACGATTCACCTTCGGCGAGCGAACCGACGATCGGATCGTCGAGGTTCCCGACGAACGTATCGCCGGAACCCTGATTTGCGAAGATGCGAAACTTCGCTTCGCTATACTCGTCCATCGAATGATAGCGGTCGAGATGATCGGGCGAGAGGTTCAGGATCGTCGCGATGCGCGGCTTGAACGACCGGATCGATTCGAGTTGGAACGACGAGACCTCGGCGATCACCCAGTCCTCGGCTTTCGCTTCGTACGTTTCGTCGATCAGCGCGTTCCCGATATTGCCGCCGACGTGCGTCGTCTTTCCGGCGCGACGAAACATGGCGCCGACCAGCGCCGTCGTCGTCGTCTTCCCTTTGGTTCCGGTGATCGCGACCATCGGCGCCTTGCTGATGCGATACGCGACTTCGATCTCCGAATACACGGGGATGCGCGCGGCTTGCACGCGACGCACGAGCTCGCCGTTGAGCGGAACGCCTGGCGAGAGCACGCACGCCGTGAAGCGATCGAACTCCGATTCGAGCGCGGCCGGCTCGATGAAGCGCACGTTGATGTTCGCGAGGTCGGCGATCGTTGCGGCCAGATCCTCGCGCGGCTTCTCGTCCGTCACGTAGACTTCGGCGCCGCGCGCGCGCAAGACGTGCGCGCTCGCGATGCCGCTGCGTCCGAGACCGATCACGAGCACGCGCTCGCTCGCATCGAACGTCCCCGTCGATCCGCCGAAACTCATCGCGCGAGCGCCGCGCCGGCGAGCGAGAGGAGCGCCGATGCGGTCCAGAAGCGGCCGGTCACCTTCGTTTCGGGCCAGCCCGCGAGTTCGAAATGATGGTGCAGTGGGCTCATCAGAAAAATACGTTTGCGGGTCATCTTGAAATACGCAACCTGTAGGATCACCGAGAGCGCTTCGGCGGCGAACACGCCGCCGACGAGGGGAAGTAAGAGCGTCGTGCCCGTGAGGATCGCACTTCCGGCGAGCACGCCGCCGAGCGCGAGCGAACCGGTATCGCCCATGAACACGCGCGCCGGATGACGATTGAACGCGAGAAAACCGACGATCGTCGCGGCAACGGCGACGTCGACGAACGTGACGCCACGTTGCCCCGCTTGCCATCCGAGCCACGCGAAGACGGCGAGCGGCGGCAAGACCGTGCCGCCCGCCAAGCCGTCGAGACCGTCCGTGAGGTTGACCGCGTGCGTCGTCCCCAAGATCGCGAGGAGTGCCAGCGCGTACCACGCCGCGTGCGGAACGGCGAGGGTCGCACCGCCGAAGGTGAACACTACGTCGTGCAGTGCGGGCGCATCCACGCGCGCGGCGAGTGCGAGAAACGCGACGGCGGCGACGATCGTCAACAGAAATTTTTCGCGCGCGCGCAAGCCGCGATTGCGTCCGCGCCGGATCGACGTGTAGTCGTCCGCGAAACCGATCGCCGCGCACATGGCACCGAGCGCCGCGATCGCGAGCGTCGCGGGATCGGGATGTGCGATCGCCGCGGCCGCGAGACCGATCGCGAAGAGCACGCCGCCCATCGTCGGCGTGCCGCTCTTCTTCGCGTGCGTCTTCGGCGCGTCTTCGTACGCGCTCTGGCGGAACGAAAGGCGGCGGAGCGCGGCGATCGTCGGCCCGCCGAGCGCGAGCGTCAGCACGAGCACCACGACGAAGAGCACGACGAGCGGCACGAACTCCGGGTACGCGTTCACGCGGCGCTCCGGAGAAGCGGGCTCGCGCCGACACCGCGCCACGCGAGGACGACGACCGGCGTCTGCTCGTCGCCGTTTCCATGCGGATTCGCGCGCAGCGCCGCGGAGACGCGATCGCGATCGACGCCGTCGGACGCACCGAGGACCTTCGCGATGCCGAGATCGTTCGCGTCGACGACGACGGCATGGGCGCGCGTGGCCGACGCAATCGCGCGTGCCGCACCGTCGGGATCGCTCGGTCCGAGGACGATCGTGCGTTCGAACGGCGGCAGCGTTCCCGTGTATCCGTCGATCGCGGAGATCGCTTCGCCGAGCACGCTGTAGAAGAGGCCACGCTTGCCGACGAGCCGGCCGAACACGTGAGCGGCGGCCGCATACGCAACGCGCCACGCACCGACGTCGTCGATCACCAGTTGCAGCGACTCCGGCTGGTTGACGGTTGCGAGCGCACCGGCGCGCCGCGAGAGCACGTAGGCGAGACGGCTCGGGCGAATCGTCTCCGCCGCGATCGTGCGCGCTTGCGCGATCGCGACGGCCGTTTCCGAAACCGCGACGACGTCGGCCGGACGCGCGATACCGCGCACCGCATCCGCGACGACGGCGGCGAGATCGTCGCCCGCGTTCACGAGCCGCGTTCGCACGGGAATCGCGACGAACGCATTGCCGAACGGCGCGCGCTTGCGATCGGGCGCCGACACGCCGACCGTCGCCGGGAGTGCGTCAGGCATGCGCGCCACGCAGTCCCGCGAGCACGTCCTCGAGTTTGTAACGGCGCGAACCCTTGAGCAGCACGAGGTCTCCGGCGCGGCCGTTCGCACGGAGCCACGCCGCTGCCGCTTCGTTCGATTCGAACGGAACGATGCTCGAGGCAGGCATGCCGGCGGCGAGCGCACCGCTCGCGAGATCCGCCGCAAAATCGCCGCCGACCAGCAGCGCGGCGAGCCCGGCCCGCGCGGCGGCCGCACCGACCGTCCGATGCATGTCCGCGGCGCCGTCGCCAAGTTCGGCCATACTCGCGAGCACCGCGACGCGACGCGACGCGCGTTCGCGAGCGAATGACGCGAGCGTCGCGAGCATGCCGCTCGGGTTCGCATTGTACGCATCGTAAATCACGTCGAAGTCGCCGGGCGACGAACGCTCGTAGCGTCCGTCGGGTAGCGCGAGCGATGCGAGCGCCTCCGCAACGACATCGGGCGCGAGGCCGAGTTCGAGTGCGACCGCCGCGGCGGCGGCGACGTTGCGCAGGTTGTGCTCGCCCGGCACCACCACGTCCGTCGGAAACGAACGGAGCGCCGCACCGTCGCCGGAGATGTCGAGCGACGAGCGACCGCAGAGGCGAACGAGTCGCTCGCCGTGCGGTGCGTCGGGGTCGCCGTCGACGCCGAACCAGAGCGCCGGCACGCCGTCGCGAGCGGCGAGCGCGCGCGAGTCGCGGTCGCCCGCGTTCGCGACGCGTCGCGCCCCCGCATCGAAGATGCCCCACTTCGTTTCCGCAAGACGTTCGCGCGAGCCGAAGATCTCGAGATGCGCTTCGCCGATGTTCGTGACGACCGCGACGTCGGGACGCACCGCACGCGCGAGCGTCGCGATTTCGCCGACGTGGCGCGCTCCGAACTCGACGACCACGAACGCCGCGTCGTCGGGAAGCGCGAGAAAGAGTTTCGCGACGCCGATCTCGTTGTTCTCGTTGCGCGGCGTCGCGACCGTCTGCGCCGCCGCACCCAGTACGTGCGCGAGAAACGCTTTCGTCGTGGTCTTGCCCGCGCTGCCCGTAACCGCGGCGACGAGCGCCGACGTACGGGCGCGAGCGACGGAAGCGAACGCGAGATAGGCCGCGGTCGTGTCGCCGACCACGAGTGCGGGAACGTCCGGCGGCACGCTCGCCGCATCGTCGACGACGACCGCCGCAGCGCCCGCGGCGAGCGCGCGTTCGACGTACGCGTGACCGTCAAAACGTTCGCCGCGAAGCGCGACGAACACGTCGCCGCGTTCGAGCGTGCGCGTATCGGTCGAAAAACGAAGGTCGTGCGGAACGGCATCGTTCTCGAGTACGCGCGCGCCGGACGCGCGAATCGCATCGCTCGCCGGGATCGTCACGGCGACGACTCCTGCGCGCGCGTGCGCGCGTCGAGGGCCGCGCGGACTTCTTCGCGGTCGTCGAACGGCAAGATCGTTTCGCCGACGATCTGATACGTCTCGTGCCCCTTGCCCGCAACGACGACGACGTCGCCGGGATTCGCATCCGCGATCGCGAGACGGATCGCCGCGCGCCGATCGAGTTCGACGGCGACGCGATCGCCCGCTGCGATGCCCGCGAGAATTTCATCGGCGATCGCGCGCGGTTCTTCGCTGCGCGGATTGTCACTCGTGATCACGATACGATCCGCGAGCTCGCTCGCGATGCGACCCATCTGCGGCCGCTTTCCGCGATCGCGATCGCCACCGCATCCGAACACGGCCGCGAGCGTTCCGCGTGCCGTTTCACGCGCCGCGCGCAGCACGACGTCGAGCGCGTCGGGCGTATGTGCGTAGTCGACGAGCACGTCGATGCCCGCGCCCGCAAAATGTTCCATGCGTCCGGGAACGCTCTCGAAGCCGGCGAGCGCGCGTGCGCTCGTCGCATCGTCGACGCCGAGCTTGCGCGCGACCACGATCGCGGCGAGCGCGTTCTGCACGTTGAAGCGCCCGGAGAGACGGATCTCGAACGTTTTCCCGTCGACCGCGAATCGGCTTCCATCGGCACGAACCGCGATACCCGTGCCGCGCACCATCGCCTCGCGTTCGATGCCGTACGTCGTTACCGACCGGCCGGCTTCCGCGAACTCACCCGCCCAGAAGCGCCCGTACTCGTCGTCGACGTTCGTCACGATCTCGGCGGACCGTTCGAAGAGCTTGCGCTTTGCGGCGGCGTACGCTTCGAAGGTTCCGTGAAAATCGAGATGATCGCGCGTCACGTTCGTCAGTACGCCGACCGAGAACGACACGTCGCTGACGCGGTCGAGTTCGAGCGCGTGCGAACTGACCTCCATCGCGACGGACTCCGCGCCGAGGTCACGCATCTCGGCGAGCAGTCCCTGCACGTCCGACGAGAGCGGCGTCGTATTCGCGAGCGGCCAACCCGTGCGTCCGAACTGCGCGCCGAGCGTTCCGATCGTCCCGGTCGGAATCGCCGCTTCGTTGAGGATCGCCGCGATCAACTGCGTCGTCGTCGTCTTCCCATTCGTACCCGTCACGCCGGTGACGAGCAGCGCGCTCGAGGGATAATCGTAAAACGCCGCCGCGATTTGCGAGAGCGCGCGCAGCGTGTCCGGCACGACGATCGTCGTGGTATCGGGCGGCGAGGGATGTTCGGCCGCGAAACGTTCGTCGACCACGACCGCGCGCGAGCCGGCCGAACGGGCGGCGTCGACGAACGTGTGACCGTCGACGCGAGCACCGCGAAGCGCGACGAACAACGTACCGGGACGCACGGCGCGCGAGTCGTGCGCGATGCCGATCGCGACGCGATCGATATCCCCGACGATGCGCGCGCCATCGAGAACTCTTGCGAGCGTCTCGAGGTCGATGGCGCGTGGCGTCGAGCCTGTCATAATCTCCGTTTCGTAACGCTATCTTCTCGAACGAGGCGCGGACCTTCGGGGAGGACGCCCGCACTCATCATCGCGAGCCGTGCGAGCTCCGCGAACGCCGGAGCGGCGACGACTCCGCCGTAGATCGCCCCACGGGGCCGTTCGATCTTCACGAGGATGACGTACTTCGGCGTTTCGGCCGGAACCATCCCGACGAACGACGCCACGTACGCCCCCGAAGCGTAGACTCCGTTCTCGGCGATCTGGGCCGTCCCCGTTTTTCCGGCCGTCGTGTAGCCGGGAACCTGTGCCGTCGGATTGCCGGTTCCATGCGTGACCACGTCGCGCAGGTAGCCGCGCAAAATCGCAGCCGTTTTCGCCGTGATCGCACGGCGCTCGATCTCCGGCGCATAACGGTACGCCACGGAACCATCCGCGTTGAGAATCGCGGAGACGATGCGCGGGCGCACGAGGATCCCGCCGTTCGCGATCGCGCAATAGGCGCGCGCGATCGCGATGGGCGTCGTCGAAATGCCCTGACCGAACGCGATCGTGGGAAGCGTCGTATCGCTCCAGGACGCGAGCGCGGGGACGATGCCCGGGCTCTCTCCGACGAGTCCGATCTCGGTCGGCGTACCGAAGCCGAAGCGCTTTAGCGCCTCGTCCATCGTTTGGGCGCCGATGCGCATGCCGACTTCGGCGGCGCCCACGTTGTGCGACTTCTCGATGATCTCGTCGAGGTTCTCCGTGGAACTCGAACCGGCGAGGAAGCCGTCCTCCGCATTGTTGATCGTGTAGCCGCCGACTTTCAAACGGTCGCGCGCCGGAAAGCGATCTTGTGGCATCACCTTACCGCTATCGAGGGCCGCCGCTGCCGTCACGAGTTTGAACACGGAGCCCGGCTCGTATGCGTCTTCGACCGCGCGGTCGCGGAGGCTATCCGCCGGGTAACGATAGTAGTGCGCGACGTCGTAGTCGGGCACGTTTGCGAGCGCGAGGACGTCGCCCGTCCACGGGTCCATCACGATCGCGCTTCCGCTCGCGGCGTGCCACGTCGCGACCGTCGCTCGCAACACGCGCTCCGTCTCCGACTGCAAATACGAATCGAGCGTGAGCACGAGAGAGTGCCCCGGTTGCGCGGCGATGAGAACGCGCGGTTGCGCGAACGGAATCGCGCGCCCGAACTCGTCGCCTTCGAGTTCCATCGTGCCCGGCGACCCCGTTAAGAGATCGTCGAATGCGTACTCGACACCCGCCAAGCCATGTTCGTCGGCGCCCGTGAAGCCGAGGACCGTCGATGCGAGCCGGCCCGACGGATCGAAGCGCATTCCCGTCGTCTCCGGAACGATGCTGATTCCCGGAAGCCCGAGTTTTACGATCGCGTTCGCTTCCGACCGCGAGACCTTATGATCGACTTGAATGTAGGGCATGCTCGCACGAAGCGAGCCGTCGATATTCGCATAGGTCGTGTCGGGCAGAACGTTCGCGAGCTCGCGCGCCTCGCGCGTCGGATCCGCAACCTCGCCCGTCGTCGCATAGACGCTCTGCGACGGCAGCGAGCGCACGAGCGGAATGCCGTTGCGATCGAAGATCGTGCCGCGCAAGGCCGCGAGCGTGACCGTCGTCAGCCGCTGCTCGTATCCACGGCGCGCGAGCATCGGTCCCTCGCGGACCTGCACCACGTAGAAGCGTCCGATGACGACGCACGCGATCGCGAGAAAACTATAAAAGACGAATTTCGCGCGTCCGCTCGATGCACGAGCCGACGCTTCGAGCGGTCGCACCCGTTACTTGAGCCAACCGAGAAAGGCGATGCCACCCGAGGGTTTCGGCGGATCTTGCGGGAGATCGACGAGCGCGAACGTCCGCCACTCCGTCATGTGTAGCGCCTTCGCATCGGCGCGCAAGCGTTCGATCGACTCCGCGCTCGCGATCGCTTGATCGCCCGCAGCCGTCTCGTCGAGCAGTTGCGCGCGCTGCTGCGCGAGGCGCGTGAGCTCGTAGTTCATGCGCGTGACGTTAGCCATCAACGCGAGGTACACGGTAACGACGACCACGAGCACGACGATCGTCGAGAACACGCGAGAGAGCCCGCTGTACCGTTCGCGACGCGTGCGCGCGCGGCGACGACGAACTGCGGTACGACCGGCGCGCGTTCCACTCCGCGGCGGTGCGACTTCTTCATATGGAAGTGGACGTGCGATCACGGCATGCGCTCCGCGACGCGAAGCTTCGCGCTTCGGGCGCGCGGATTGCGCGCGAGTTCGTCGTCGCCGGGGATGAGGGGTTTTTTAGTCAGCGCGCGGACGCGCTCGTCGTCGCGAAAACGGCGCTTCACGATGCGGTCCTCGAGTGAGTGGAAGCTGATCGCGACGATGCGGCCGCCCGGCTTCGTGCGACCGATCGCCGCATCGAGGCCGCGCTCGAGGGAGCCGAGCTCGTCGTTCACCGCGATGCGGAGCGCCTGAAACGTGCGCGTCGCCGGGTGGACGCGCTCGCGCTTTCCACGCACCTGCACGACGCCCGCGATCAGGCCCGCGAGTTCGAGCGTGCGCGTCGGAAGGCGATTCGCACCGCGCGCCGCGACGATCGCTCGAGCGATGCGCCGGGACGCACGCTCCTCGCCGAGGGTGAAGATCGTATCCGCGAGCTCCTGCTCGTCGAGGCGTGCGAGCAGATCGTACGCGCTCTCGCCCACGTCGCCGCTCATGCGCATGTCCAGCGGCCCGTCGAAGCGCAGCGAGAAGCCCCGCTCCGGTCGGTCGAATTGCATCGAGGAGACGCCGAGATCGAAGAGCGCCCCGTCGAGGCCCGGCTCGCCGAGCTCGTCGAGGACCGCGTCGAGCTCCGCGAAATTTCGGCGCACGAGCGTGACCCGCTCGCCGAGGTCCGGGGGGACCGTCGCGGCGGGATCGAGGTCGAAGGCGACGACCCGGCCCCCGCGCTCCACGATCGCGCGAGTGTGACCTCCCGCACCATACGTGCCGTCGAGGTACAACCCACCCGTGTGAACCGCAAGTCCCTCGATCGATTCGTCGAGAAAAACGGATATGTGCGGACCCGCATACGCATCGGCATCCTTAATAGAGCCCGAGCTCCGTGGTGAAGGCTGCCGCCTCGTCCTCGGTCGGCGTCATCGAGCCGAGCCGCTCCTTGGACCACAGCTCGACCCGCGTGAGCGAGCCGATCGCGACCGTCTCGCGCTCGATCGCGGCATAGCTCCGCAGCGCAGCCGGAAGCAGCACGCGCCCTTGTGCGTCGCACGCCACCTCGTCGGTGTGCGCGAAGAGATGCCGCACGAAGCGCCGGTAGCGCTCGTCCTTCACCGGTGCCGCTTCGAGCCGTTCGCAGAAAATCTCCCACGTGGCGAGCGGGTACAGCGCCAGGCAGGGGTCCGGCTGGGCGATCGTCAGGATGAACTTGGCTCCGAGCCGTTCGCGAAAGCGTGCGGGCACGACGAGTCGACCCTTGTCGTCAAGAGCTCCTTCGGCACGACCCGTAAAACGCGAGACATCGCGAGCCAGGGAAGAACCTCCACTTTAACCCACCGGCTACCACCTGGCACCACTATACTTGGGGTAGACCTCAGACGCAACAGGCCGTGCCAGCCTGTTATGAAGTTCCGATGAGACCGAAGGCCGGTGGCAGCGGCCGACGAAGGCACAGCGCAACGTGAGATACGTGGCGGCTTTGCTATTGTTCGGAGCGCTCTATGGCTGTGGCGCCGGCGGGTTCGTACCCGGTGGCCCACATTCGATGGATCAAGCGCTGCTGCGCGGCATCGTCACGGAGAACGCGCGTTCGAGCGGCCTCTCGCCGCAGCTGGTGAACGCCATCATCGACGTCGAGTCGCACGGCGACCCCTCCGCCGTGAGCCGGGCCGGGGCGCAAGGGCTGATGCAGCTCATGCCGGACACGGCCGCGACCTACGGCGTGGTCGACGCGTTCGACCCTGAAGAGAACGTGTCGGGCGGGTGCCGCTACATGGAGTATCTGCTCAAGCGCTACCACGGGAACGTCAAACTGGCCCTGGCCGCCTACAACGCGGGGCCGGGCGTCGTCGATGCCGCACACGGCGTGCCGTCGTTCGCCGAAACGCGCGCCTACGTCGCGCGCGTCTCCGCGGCCCTCCACTCCACGACGCAGTAAGCCTCAACCGAGATGGCGACTCTCCCGATCAACCGAGCTGCGCCGTTCGTCCGGACGCGCTTTCCGCGCTTACCGATCCTCGACGCCTACCTGCTGCGCGAACTCGTGCCGCCGTTCGCATTCGCGTTCGGCGCGTATCTCTTGTTCTGGTTCGTCAACATCTTTTTTCTCGCGGCCGACTACATCATCAACGCACACGCACCGATCTTTCTCGTGCTGCGCTTTCTCTTGTTTCGCGTTCCGCAGAGTACGCCGCTCGCGTTTCCGTTCGCGTGCCTCCTCGCGTCGCTGCTCGCATTCGGCCGCTTGGCGCAAGACAACGAGATCAACGCGCTTCGGACGTCGGGCATCACGTTCTTGCGGATCTGTCTCACGCCGCTTCTCTTCGGCTTCGCGATGTTTCTCGTTTCGTACGAGATCAACGAGACGATCTCGCCGATCACGACCGATCTCTCGACGCGAACGTTCTATCAAATCGTGTATCATACGGAGCAACTCCCGATCGTACCGGGCTTCTTCCGTAAGGACGACTCCACGGGAAACGTCTTCTACGTCGGCGACGTGAGTCAGGATAAGAAGACGATGCACAACGTGATGATCTTCGAGAACTCGACGAATTCGCCGTATAAGACGGTGATCAACGCGAGCGTCGCCGCGGTCGACGGCCAAGTGCTGCACATGACGGACGCGCGCGTCACGCAGTTCAAGCCCGGCGGGGAAGTGAACGGCGAGTCCACGATTCAGAGCGTCGACGTCGGCCTTCCGCTCGGCGAGACGATCGACCAGTTCGTCAACACGACGACGAACGATCCGTACACGATCAATTCCAAACAGTTGAAGAGCCAGATCAAGGCGATGGAACAAGGTGGCCAGGGCGGCCTGACGCTCGACATCTTGAAGATCACGCTCGCGCAACGCCTCGCGTTTCCGTTCGCGGCCTTCATCGCCGTGGTGCTCGCGTTGCCGCTCGCCGCGCAGATCGGCCGCAAGGGCAAGAGCCTCGGCACCGCGCTCGGCATCGCGCTTTCCGTGCTGCTTCTCTTCGTGTACTACATCATGATGTCGGCATTCTCGGCGCTCGGCAAGAACGACGCGATCGACCCGTACTTCGCGGCGTGGGCGCCGAACATCATCATGGGGACCGCCGGAGCGATCTTGTTCCGGCGCGTCGAGCGCTGAAGCTGCTACGACGCGCTCGCGTCGCCGTCGCATCGCTCGCGCTCCTCTCGGCCACCTTTAACTCGGTCGGAACGATCGCGGCCATCGAGCAACCGACGCCGCTCGATCCGCGCTTCGCAGCACTGCTGAAAGCGCGGCCTTGCGGTAGCGCGGAGGCGCCGCCGAAAGCGCGTGCGATCGAGGCCGCGGTCGCCGCGGCCACGGCCGCACCACGCGAGGCGGTCGTGGAAGTCGCCGACACCCCGGCCGCGCCGGCTCCGCGCGCCATGGGCGCGACGGGCGGCCTCGAGCGGATCGTCGCGAGCGTCGACGCGCTCTCGTCGACGGTCGTCGCGCAGGCGACGCCCGAACCGTCGGCAGCGCCGAACGGCGCATCACCGAGTCCGAGCCCCGCACCCAGCGCGTCGCCGAGCGGCTCCACGGCCACCGCGAGCCCGGCGGCGAGTTCGCCGGCGGCAGCCGCAACGGGCGGGCCCGCCCCGATCGCGAGCTCCGGCTCGGAATCCACGAATCAAGGTGTCGGCAGCGATCAGACGCCACCGCTCCCGCCGCCGCCATCGCCCTCCCCGTCAGCCTCCGCAACGCAGCTGCCGATCCCGCCGCCGCCCGGCTACGGCCCGGCGCAGATCATCCCGCCGACGCCGCGCGCCACGGGGCCGGCCACGGCATCGCCCGTTCCGCTGCCCACGCCCTCGGCGAGCGCGGCGGCACCCGGGCCCGTCTTCCTCGTCCGCCCGAGCGGTATGCCGACGACGCTTCCGCTCGTGGGCGGCGCGCCCGGGGCGACGTCGCCGCCGACGCCCACACCCGCCGGTACGCCGCCGCACGTCTTGCAGCCGTACGAGATCGTGACGATCGCCGACAAAATTTCGGGCAACAGCAACGAGCATCAGCCGACCGACCTGACCGGCAACGTGCACATCTTCTACGTCGAAGGGCAGATCGTCGGCGACCGCGCGCACTACGACGGCGACCACACGATCGTCGTGAGCGGACATACGTATCTCGTCAATCGCTCCGAAGATTCGATTCTCTACGCGGACAAGATCGTGTTCGACTTGCGCACGCATCGCGCGACGCTCGAGAACGGGCGCGGCGAATCGATCGAGGGCGTCGCGCAGGGCAAGCTTCACTTCAATGCGGAGACGCTGACCGCACGTTCGGACGGCACGACGCACGGCGACCATGCGTATTTCACGACGTGCGAGAATCCGCACGGCGGCTATCACGTCGAAGCGCGCACGATCGACGTGTATCCCGGCGACCGCCTCATCGCGCGGAAGGCCGTCGTCTTCCTCGGCCCGCTCGCAATTCTGTATCTGCCGTTCCTCGTGATTCCGCTCCGCGGCATCGACGATCCGCGCCGGCAATCGACGTTCTTCCCGCTCGTGGGTTACGATCAGACGGAAGGCGCGTGGATCAAGCTGCGCCTGGGATTCGCGCCGTCCGACACGTACTACGGCTACTATCGCCTCGAATATTATACGAAGCGCGGCCTCGGCGTCGGCTACGACTCCTATATCGGAGCGAAAGATCACCACCGCTTCACCACGATCGACTTCTACACGATCGACGATCACGTGGCCGAAGCGCGCGAGACCAATTTCAACCTGCAAGATACCGAGACGTTCAGCCAGCGTTTGCGCGGCCAATTCGGCGTCAACTATCAGGGCGATTTCGGCCCGAATCTGACGCTGCCCGCGAGCCTCGACATCACGGGCTCTTTGATCCACCAAACCGGCACCAGCAGCACGGAGAACCTGACGTTCTCGCGCTTCTTACAAGGTTCGCTTTCCGACAATCTCAATCTCGGATTCATCGACTCGATCACGCTCGGCCAGTTCGTGCAGCAGCAGATCGATCTCACGTATTCGAAATTCAATAGCCCGCTTTCGTCGAGCGATACGTTTCACATCGACCTGAACACGCACGTGTTCACGAAGGCCGCCGACTACGATTTCACCTACGACAAGACGGACTATTCGCAAGACCCGTTCGGCTACGACAGCATTCCGCAGTTGCAGATCCTCCCGCACATCAATTGGCACGGCTTCAAATACGCCCCGCAGATTCAATTTACGATCGGCGAATACGCCGAGCCCGAGAATCACTTCTCGACGTCGCGCTTTCAAGGCCAGCTCACGGAGTCGTACTACGCGAAGGTCTTCGGCAACAGCGACTTCACGGCGAACTACAACATCACGCAAGACTACTACGGCACGGGCGACGAGAAGGCGTTCGACCAGCAGAACGCGTCGCTCTCGACGCCGATCGGCAACCATCTCGTCAACTCGATCACGTACAACGAGCAGCACCCGATCGGCCCGTCGGACGTGCCGTTCCAATTGCTCGACAATCTCTCGCCGGGAGCGCACTCGGCGCAAGACGTGATACGCTTTTACAACAAGGACGTCTACTCGCTCTCGCTATCGGACGGCACGAACTTCAACGAGCAGGGCCAGCCGATCACGTATCAGCTGAACTACAAGCCCTCGACGCGCAGCTACATCGTGGTCGGTGGCTACTATCAGCCCGGCCCCGGCAACGGCTTCACGACGACGAACGTTCAGGCGATCACGCCGCTCGGTAAGGACTCGACGCTCGAGCTCACGACGAACGTCGACTGGAAGAACCACATGCGGCTTGAAGACAAGAACGTCTATCTGAGTCAGATCGTGGACAACTGCTACCAACTGCAGTTCTCCTACAATCAAGACCTCAAGCAGTTCTCATTCCAAATCGTGATCCTCGCCTTCCCCACCGCGGGCGCGGGCGTCGGTTTCGGCGGCAGCCAAAACAACTCGATCATCCCGCAAAACCTGAACTTCTAGCAGGCGCGTCCGCGAGACGAACGGCGTTACTGGTAGTTCTGGATATCGCCGCCGCTGAGTTGCGCGGCCGGGTTGCTCGGAACCGTGCCGCCCGTCGCCTTGAAGAACGGCGTATCTTGCGTGATCTGCGTATCGATCGTCGAGCTGCTCCACGTGGTGTCGGTCGGGCCGCCGAGGCCGAGCGAATCGAGTACCGTGCTGCCCTGAATCGTAAAGTAGTTGAACGCCCAATCCGCTTGCGCCGCGGTCGTGGGGTTCGCGTTCGGCGTGGGCGTGGGCGAAGGCGAGGGTGAAGCGCCGGGCGCGAGCGTTGCGATCGCCGTCGCGGTCGCCGTCGGGGAGGCTCCGGCCGTACCGGTCGGCGTGGCCGTGGCCGTCACGGGCGGGATGTTGGGGCAGGGCTGCGCTTGGTTGAGGGGATTGTCGAGCTGCGCGCGATTGAAGACGAGCTCGAATTCGTTCCCCTGACCGTTGTCGTTCGGGATGAACTGCTCGAGCGACGAGCTCGCGGGCACCGTCACGTACTGGATCGTGCCGCTCGAGTTCGGGCTCACGAAGTACTCGACGAGTTGCGGAAGTCCGGTTCCGAACGAGGCGCCGACGAAGAAGCCGTAGGAGTAACTGTTGAACGTCGTCTTGTAGGCTTGCGGATACGGCGTTCCGTTGCCGCACGTGTCGATGATGACGGCATACGTATAGTCGTTGAAGTCGAGCGTCCCGTTCACGCGGAACTTCAGGACGACGTCGCCGGAGAGGTTATTGAAAGTAGGGCTCGGGGTTACTTGGTGGCCGCACGCGACGACGAGACAGGTGGCGACGGCGAAAGTTGCGATGGCGACGCGTCGTAGCAGCATGGTTTCCTCGTTGATTCCCTTCGTCGCGGCGACGCTCGGCGCGATCGCGATGGCCCTCGCGTTTCCGCGGGCGAACGCGGTGATACTCGCGCCGCTCGGTGCCGCCGGACTCTTTTGGGCGTGGTTTGGGATGTCGCCCAAGCGCGCCTTCTGGACCGGATGGCTCGCAGGGACCGTCTACTTCGGCATCACGTTCTGGTGGTTCGGCGAGACGGCGGGCGCGCTGATCGCGCCGTTCGGATTCCTGCTCGCGATGGGGCCCGCGATCGGCGATGCCTTCTTCGGGTTCGCACTCGTCGGCGCGCTCGTTTCTTTCGCGGCGCGCACGCTCGCCGATCGTCATCGCACGAGCCGCGCCCTCGTGCCGCTCGCTGCTGCGGCGATCTTCGGCTTTGGCGAATGGTTCCGCAGCGAAGGCCTCGGCGAGATCGGCGTCCCGTTCGGAAGTCTGGGATACACCCAGGTTCGTTCGCCGCTCGCGCCGCTCGCATCGTACGTCGGCACGTACGGCGTGACGTTCTTCGTTTGCGTGGTCGCCGCGTACATCGCGTACGCGATTCGCATGCGCGCCGTGCGCGGAAGCGGCGTCGACACGTTCGCCGGAATCGGTGCCGTGCTCGCGTGCACGCTGCTCGCGTGGGGATTCTGGCCCGCACGAACGATCGCCGAGTCGACGTTTCGCGTGACCGCGATCCAGGGCAACGTGCCGCAGAGCCTCAAGTTTGCGCCGGGATCGCTCGAGCGCGCGACGACGCGCTACGACGCGCTTACGCGCGAAGCCGCGGCGACGCATCCGGCCATCGTCGTGTGGCCCGAAACGGTCATCCCGCTCGCGTTCGATCGCTCGCCGGCATATCGCGCGCACTTTTCCGCGCTCGCAAAACAGATCGACGCGGAACTGGTGGTTGGAACGTTCCTCGATGCGCCCGACGGCGAATTCAACGTGCTCGCATTCTTCAAACCGGATGGGTCGCTCGATCGCCTCTATCGCAAACGCCAACTCGTGCCGTTCGCGGAGCACGTTCCCTTCGGACCTCTGTTCACGTGGATTCCGTGGATGGCGAACGCGTCGCATTTCAGCGAGGGTACGCGCAGCGAAATCGTCGACGTCGGCGCGATGAAATTCGCACCCGTGATCTGTTGGGAATCTGCGTTCTCCGGAATCGTACGTGGCGACGTGCGTGACGGTGCGACGGCACTGATCGTTTCGACCGACGATGCGTGGTTCGGCACGACGGCGGGCCCGTATCAGCACGCGCAGATCGCACAGATGCGTGCCATCGAAACCGGGCGCTGGATCGTGCGCGCCGCGTCGACCGGCATCAGCGGAATCATCTCGCCCGACGGGCACTACACGATCGCGACGCACCTCGACGTGCCGGCAATCGTCGCGGGCTCGATCGGCGCTCCCGTCGACACGGTGTATGACGAACTCGGCGGCGCCGGCGTGGCCATCATTCTCGCCGTCACCTATCTTGCGATCGTCGGCTGGACGTGGCTTCGGATTCGGCGACCGTGAATCGGCACGCCGTCGTCGTGCGCGCCGTGCAGATCGCGGGCGTCGCGCTCCTCGCATACGTCGGATACGGCATCTATGCGGCCGGCCTCGACGAGCGGCCGCCCCCGCCGACCACCACGAGCATCGTGTTCAAGAACGGCACGGCGACGGGGCATCGGATCGTCTCACGTTCGTGGTCGGCCGACTACGACAACATTCAGAGCAACAGCGATCAGACCGTGCTCGAACTCGACAACGTGCGAAACGGCATCATCTACAAGAAAGGAAAGCCTTACCTGCACGTACGCGCGAACCACATGAGCGTGAACACGGAATCGCGCGACTTCAACGTGACGGGCCCGCTCCACGTCGAAACGATCGACGCGAAACCGCATCGCTCGTTCGATACGACCGCAGCCGCCTGGGACGATGCGCTCCAACGACTAACGCTCTCGAAACACGTCACGGTGAACACGGCCGGTTCCGCGCCGCTCTCCATCGGAAGCATGACCTTCGACGTGAAGAGCGGCGCGATCGATATCACCGCGATCGACGGTCCCGTCCGATTCAAATAATCGGGGAACCCTCAGTCCTTGGCGGGCGTCTTCTTTCCGTTTTTCGGCGCGGTCGTGGGAGCGGCGGCGCTCGCAGCGGCGCGCTCGGCCTCGTCGGCCTGGTTCTTTTTCGCTTCCGCGATCAGGGCTTTCACCTTCTGGCCACCCTTATGCCCGATCTCTTCGTAGAAATCCGAGCCGTACTTGTCCTTGACGACGCGGCCGCCTTTTTGACCGATCGTCTCGTAGAACTGCGCGCCGTGACGTTCGCGCGTCGCCTGGCCACCCTTACGGCCGATCGTTTCGTAGAATCCGGAGCCATAGCGCTCGCGAACGGTATCTCCGCCCTTTTTGCCGGCCTCACGAACGGACATCTCACCGCCCGGAGCCTTTGCTTTCTCCGATTCTTTTTTCTCGGACTGATCAGCCATCAACAAAACCCTTTCCAGTATGTAGGGGTCGTACCCAGGCCGTCCGAGCCTAAACTCGTATGATCGATACGATCGTCGCGGGGGCCCGCATCTTTGACGGCGTCGATCCCACTCCGTTCGTCACGGACCTCGCTATCGTGGGCGAACGCATTGCCCTCATCGGCGACCTCTCCGAACGCGACGCACGCGAGCGAATCGACGCACGCGGCCGCACGCTCTCGCCCGGATTCATCGACGTCCATTCGCACTCGGACGAACTGTGGCTCGCCGACGGCCGCTGCGAAGGAAAGATCCGGCAGGGCGTCACGACGGAGATCGGCGGCAATTGCGGCACGAGCGTCGCTCCGCTTCGTGGCGAAGCCGAACGTCGCAAGGCGGAGGAAGCCGCAGCAGTCGGCGTCGAGATCGCATGGCGCGATCTCGACGAGTTCTTCGCGATCGTCGAACGAAACGGTGTCGCGCTCAACATCGCGAGCCTCGTCGGCCTCGGTACCACGCGGCGTGCCGTGCGCGGCGATCTCGAAGGTCGCCTCGACGACGCGGAGCTCGAAGCGGAGTGCGCGCTCGTGCGCGAGAGCATCGAACGGGGCGCGCTCGGGATCTCGAGCGGGCTCATCTACGTACCGTCGCGCTATGCGGACGAACGCGAACTCCTCGCATGCGCGGCCGCAGCACGCGATGCGGGCATGTCGCGCTACGCGACGCATCTGCGAAGCGAAGGCGACGACCTTCTCGCGGCGGTCGACGAGGCGCTCGATCTCGGCCGCGATGCCGACGTCGCCGTGCAACTCTCGCATCACAAAGCTGCGGGAAAAAAGAATTGGGGCAAAGTCCATCGCTCGCTCGATGCGATCGCACGCGCTCGCGCGCGCGGCATCACGGCGAACGCCGACGCGTATCCGTACGTCGCGATGTGGACCGACCTCGACACGATCTTACCGGAAGACGCGTTACACGGCGGCCGCGACGCGACGCTCGAACGCTTGCGCGATCCGGAGACGGCGGTCGCCCTCGCTCTGCGTTTGCAACTCGAACGCGCGGACGAATGGCACGATATCCAGATCTCGACCGTCGCGAGCGAACGCAACGCATCGCTCGCCGGCATGCGACTCGACGACATCGCATCCGCATGGCGACTCTCGCCGCCGCGCGCAGCGCTCCGTCTTCTGCTCGAGGAACGGCTCGCGGTGGAAGCGATCTTCTTCGCGATGTCCGAAGACGACGTCGCGTCGGTGCTCTCGGCGGGTTTCGTTTCTATTGGAAGCGACGCATCCGCCCGTTCCGATCGCGGTCCCACGGCGCAAGGCGTTCCGCACCCGCGCACGTTCGGCACGTTCCCGCGCGTGTTCGGTCGCTACGTCCGCGGCCGGCACACGCTCGAAATCGGCGAAGCGATCCGACGAATGACGTCGCTCGCCGCCGATCAATTCGGCATTGCGGAACGCGGCCGCATCGAAGTCGGTGCGTTCGCAGACCTCGTGCTCTTCGACGCGGAACGCATCGTCGACACCGCAACCTACGAGCGCCCGTACCAATATCCGATCGGCATCGACGACGTGTGGGTCAACGGCCGCGCCGTCGTGCGAAACGGCGCGACGACGGGAGCACGCCCCGGCAAAGCCTTACGCGGCGGCCGCTCGTGAGGCACGCGCGATGAACGTCCTCGAATTAGAAGCGGAGGTTCGCGACCGTCTGCTCACCGATGCAAAACGGATACCCGTCGCGCGCGGCGACCTGATCTACACGCCGGGCGACGCGGCCGACTGCATTTACGTGGTCGATAGCGGACGCGTGAAGATCGTGCGTTCGAACGCGAGCGGTTCCGAATCGATCGTCGCGATCCGCAATCCCGGCGACGTCTTCGGCGAGCTCACCTGGATGTTGCCCGAACCACGACGCACGACGAGCGCGATTGCGCTCGACCCGGGCGACGTGTGCCGCATCGACGCCGCAGCATTCGAACGCCGCTTGCGAGCGGACCCGGCACTCGCCGCCGGCTTCGCGCGAGGAATGGCCGCGC
>Ga0116228_10001258_pt1 | contig 20911 bp, 16 predicted proteins | sample S1TSphfallax_2_FD_89694 | JGI IMG/M metagenome (GOLD analysis project Ga0116228, IMG submission 89694) | Host-associated microbial communities from peat moss isolated from Minnesota, USA - S1T2_Fc - Sphagnum fallax MG | ecosystem: Host-associated > Plants > Peat moss > Unclassified | place...
AATCGCCTTGCCCTCGACCAGCACCGGCTCGAAGGCCTGGATGCCGAGACGATGGAGCGTCGGTGCGCGGTTGAGCAGCACCGGGTGCTCGCGAATCACTTCGTCGAGCACGTCCCAGACTTCCGGACGCACGCGTTCGACCATGCGCTTGGCGCTCTTGATGTTGTGCGCTTGGCCGCGGTCGACCAGCTTCTTCATCACGAACGGCTTGAAGAGCTCGAGCGCCATCTCTTTGGGCAGGCCGCACTGGTGCAGCTTCAGGTTCGGGCCGACCACGATGACCGAACGGCCCGAGTAGTCGACGCGCTTGCCGAGCAGGTTCTGCCGGAAGCGGCCCTGTTTGCCCTTGAGGATGTCGGAGAGCGACTTCAGCGGGCGGTTGTTGGGGCCCGTGACCGGACGGCCGCGACGGCCGTTGTCGATCAGCGCATCGACCGCTTCTTGCAGCATGCGCTTTTCGTTCTTGATGATGATCTCGGGCGCGCTCAGTTCCAGCAACCGCTTGAGGCGGTTGTTGCGATTGATGACGCGACGATAGAGATCGTTGAGATCGGACGTGGCGAAGCGTCCGCCGTCGAGCTGCACCATCGGGCGCAATTCGGGCGCGATCACCGGCACGGCCGAGAGGATCATCCACTCGGGCTTGTTGCCGCTGGCCAGGAACGCTTCGACGACCTCGAGGCGCTTGATCGCCTTGACGCGCTTCTGCCCGGTCGTCTCCTTGAACTCGCGGCGCAGCTCTTCTTGCAGCTTGCGCAGGTTCAGGTCGCGCAGCAGCTCGCGGATCGCTTCCGCGCCCATGCCGGCCTTGAACCGCGAGCCGAATTTGTCGCGCGATTCGCGATACTTCTGCTCGGTGAGAATTTCACGTTTGCCCAGCGTCGTGTCGCCCTGGTCGGTGACCACGTAGGCGGCGAAATAGATGACCTTCTCGAGCTGTCGCGGCGACATGTCGAGCAGGATGCCGATGCGCGAGGGCACGCCCTTGAAGTACCAGATGTGGCTGACGGGCGTGGCCAGTTCGATGTGGCCCATCCGCTCGCGCCGCACTTTGGCGCGCGTGATCTCGACGCCGCAGCGATCGCAGATCATCCCCTTGAAGCGGATGCGCTTGTACTTGCCGCAGTGGCACTCCCAGTCTTTCGTGGGGCCGAAGATCTTCTCGCAGAAGAGTCCGTCGCGCTCGGGCTTGAGCGTACGGTAGTTGATCGTCTCGGGCTTCTTGACTTCCCCAAACGACCAAGCGCGGATTTGTTCCGGGCTGGCGAGCCCGATCCGCATCGCGTCGAAATTATTGACGTCGAGCAGGTTCAACGTTACGTCCTTCTTACAGCGCGTCGGCGACCAGAGGCGATCGAGGTGACGTCTTCACTGGCGGTTCGTGCCGGGGACCGGATGCCGGAAAATGGCAAAGCGGCCCGAGGAACTAACCCGTTGACGTTCCTTGGATCCGCGTTATCGACCGAGGGGCATAGGCGACGATGGTACGACTTCCGTCAACTGTTGTCAAGGTCGCGACCAGGACGTCCGCTACGCTCCGGACCCGCGGCGGCAGGCAGCAAGCCCGGCAACCGTTCGAATGTCGGACGGTTAAAGAGGCCTACTAGGCGCAGGCGGATCGTTCCCGGCGGGCCAACGGATTCATTTTGAGCCTTCGATGGTAGACCATCTGGTGGCATGCGCCGAGCATGCGTGGGGAGATCTTTTCACCGAGTGATGCTGCTTGAGAATACCGTAACGGATTTCGACCGACGGACGCGATTGATGTTGCCGCGGGTGTCGCGGACGTTCGCCCTGGGTGTGAAGCTCCTGCCCTCCAAACTGGAGCTCCCCGTTCGACTCGGCTACCTGTTGTGCCGAATCGCCGATACCGTCGAAGACGACCTGGCGCTCGACGCCGCGCGGAAAGCCGAGTTGCTCGATGCGTTCGTCGCGTGCTTCGACGATGCGATGGCCGCCGACGCATACGGCGATCACGTCCGCGAACTGACCGCCAACGCCGACTACATCGATCTCGTTGCGACGACCGGCGAAGTGTTCGCCCTCTACCGTACGCTCGATCGCACCACACAGGCCATCCTCAAGCACTGGATTCGCGAGATGGTCACCGGCATGCGCCGCTTCGTGATCGAGCATCCCGACGGCATCCGCATCTCGAGCATCGCCGAGTTCCACACGTACTGCTATTACGTCGCCGGCACGGTCGGGCATCTGCTCACCGAACTCTGGCACCATCATTCCAGCTCGATCGACGCGCGCGTCCATGCGCGGCTGCTCGAAGACTGCGAAGCGTTCGGCGAAGCGCTGCAAACGGTCAACATCCTCAAGGACATTCCCTGGGACGTCGAACGCGAGAACGCGGTCTACATCCCTTCGGATCTGCTCGCGGCGCAGGGCAGCGAACAGACCGCGATCCTCCACGACGATCGCCGCACCGCCAATCGCGCGGCGATCGCGCCGCTGATTCGCCTGGCCAACGACGACCTCGAGCGCTCGTTGCGCTACATCGAGAACTTGCCGCTCTCCGCGCTGCGCGTGCGGCTCTTCTGCGCGCTGCCGACGCTCTTCGCCGTCGCGACGATGCGCGAGATCGAGCGGACCGACGCGATGCTGATCACCGGCGGCGCGGTGAAGATCTCGCGCGCCGAGGTCAAAGCGCTGATCGTCGCGTCGTCGACGTCGACGCTCACGAACCGTTCGCTGCGCTGGCTCGTCGATCGCGTGCGCGAAAAACCGTTCAGCTTCGGCCTCGGAGCCTAGTGGATTCGGCTGCGCCGAATCGGTCGCGTTTGCGCCTGCGCCGCAATCCGCCCAAGGGAGTAGGTTGAACGCCTTCGTCACCGGCGCTTCGGGATTCGTCGGCGCGAATCTCGTGCGCAGCCTGCTCGAACGCGGGTGGCGCGTGCGTGCGCTCGTGCGCGGTTCCGCGCCGACGCTCGAGGGGCTCGCGATCGAACGCGTTGCCGGCGATCTCTTCGCGCCGCACCTGGCCGACGCGATGGCGGGCTGCGACGCCGTGTTCCACGTCGCGGCGACGTACAGCCTGTGGCGGCGCGATCGCGAGACGGTGATGCACGCCAACGTCGCGGGAACGCGCTCGGTGCTCGACGCCGCGCGACGCGCGGGGGTCGGGCGGGTCGTCCACACCAGTTCGGTCGCGGCGATCGGCGTGCGCCCGGAGGCCTACGGCGCCTACACGCCCGACGAGACCTACCAGAGCCCGCCGGACAAACTCGTCGGCGCGTACAAGCGGTCGAAATATTACGCCGAGCAAGAGGTCGCGCGCGCCGTGGCCGCCGGCCAGGACGTGGTGATCGTCAACCCGACCACGCCGATCGGACCCTATGATGCGAAGCCGACCCCGACCGGCGACATCATCGTCCGCTTCTGCACCGGGCGCATGCCGGCGTACGTCGACACCGGGCTCAACCTGGTCGACGTCCGCGACGTCGCCGAGGGTCACATCGCCGCGTTCGAGCGCGGGGTGAGCGGCGAGCGGTACATTCTCGGCAACGAGAACCTCACGCTGCGATCGATGTTGGAGCGACTTTCCACGATCGTCGGCCGGCCGGCGCCGAGCGTGCGTCTTCCGGCCGCCGTGCCGCTGCTCTACGCGGCGCTCGGCGAATACGTTTTGGCGCCGCTCGGGGTCAAACCCGACGTGCCGCTCGAGGCCGTTCGCATGTCCAAGCAGCGAATGTACTATGACGTCTCGAAAGGCGTCAGAGATCTGGCGCTTCCGCGCCGGCCGGTAACCAACGCGTTGATCGACGCGGTTACGTGGTTTCGAGAAAATAACTACATCGACGTTAGGGAGTTCCATGGCAATCGCGCTTAAGCAGGCCTTCGCGGTCGGCTCGTATGTCGTCAAACAGCGGCTCGCGGGCAAGAAAAAGTATCCGCTAGTGCTCATGCTCGAGCCGCTCTTCCGCTGCAATCTCGCGTGCAACGGTTGCGGAAAAATCCAGCATCCGATCGAGGTGCTGCGCAATCACCTCACGCCGGAACAGTGCTTCAAGGCCGCCGAAGAATGCGGCGCGCCGGTCGTGGCGATCCCGGGCGGCGAGCCGCTACTCCACCCGCAGATCAAAGAAATTGTCGAAGGCCTGATCGAGCGCAAGAAGTTCATCTATCTCTGCACGAACGCGCTGCGCCTCGAGCAGAGCTTGGACAAGTTCACGCCGTCGGATTATTTTGGCTTCAACATCCATCTCGACGGACCGCGCGACGTGCACGATCAAGCGGTTGCCCGCCCGGGCACGTACGACATCGCGGTCAAGGCGATCAAAGCAGCGAAGGCGCGCGGGTTTCGCGTGTACACGAACACGACGATTTTCGAGGGCGGTAAGGCGGAAGACTTTCATGAGTTTTTCGACTATGTGACCAATGAGCTGAAGGTCGACGGGATGCAGATCTCTCCGGGATATCGCTACGAGAAGGCGCCGGATCAAGATCATTTTCTCGCGGTTGAGGAAACGCGCCAGCTCTTCCGGCAGATTCTCGCCCCGTATCGCGCGGGCAAGAAGAATTGGGAGTTCAATGCGTCACCCTTCTTCTTGGACTTTCTCACCGGGGAAAAAGAGTACGACTGCACCCCCTGGGGCATGCCGAGTTACAGCTTGTTCGGTTGGCAGAAGCCGTGCTATCTGCTCGGCGAGGGCTACGCCCAGTCCTACCAGGAGCTGCTCGACTCGACCGACTGGGACAAATACGGCCACAAGAGCGGCAATCCGAAATGCGAGGACTGCATGGTCCACTCGGGCTTCGAGGCCTCGGCCGCTGCCGATATGATGCGTCCGGCAAACATCATCGGCTCCGTCCGCTCGGTGTTCGCCAAGTAATTCGGCCGTGATCCTCCGTTCGCCGTCGTTCGAGCTCTTCGAGGAGTACCTCGAGCGCGTCTTGGACGAGGCGGCGGCGAACAACGCCAACGGCGCGCTGATTCGCGAACACTTCGGGCTCGGCGATCCGGCGGCCAAGCGCGGCAAACGCCTGCGCCCCCGGATCCTCTTGGCCGTCGCCGAGAGCGAGGGCGCCGACGGCTCACCCGCGCTCGGCGCCGCCGCGGCGCTCGAGCTGCTCCACAACTTCTCGCTGATCCACGACGACATCGAGGACGGCGACGAGATGCGGCACGGCCGGCCGACGCTCTGGGCGAAGCACGGCATCCCCGCCGCGCTGGTCGCCGGCAACGCGATGTCGGCGCTGGCCTACATCACGCTGATCGACGGCTCGTCGAGCCTGCCGAGTTCGACGGTGGTGCTGATGGAGCGCTGCCTGCAACAGGCGCACTTCCGCATGTGCGAGGGCCAGTCGTTCGACATCGGCTTCGAGACGGCGACGTTCGTGACGTTCGAAGAGTACGTGCGCATGATCGAAGGCAAGACGGCGGCGCTCTTGCGCGCCGCCTGCGAACTCGGTGCGCTCGCGGCCGGCAACGATCCCGACCGCGCGCAGGCCTACGGCCGCGTCGGGCGCGCGTACGGCCTCGCCTTCCAGGTGCGCGACGACGTGCTCGGCACGTGGGGCCGCACCGAGGAGACGGGCAAACCCAGCGGCGCCGACATCCGGCGGCGCAAGTGGTCGTTCCCGGTAACCTGGGCGCTCTCGGGGCCGCCGAGCGCCGATCGTTCGATCGTCGCGGACGCCTACGCGCGCATCGGCTCGCTCGGCGACGAGCACGCCGCGCGCGTGATCGCGGCGCTCGAGCGGCTCGGCGCGCGCAACGCCGCCGACGATGCGTGCATGGCCTACATCGACGAAGCGAACCATTTCAGCGCCATGCACAAACTCGATCGCGACGGCCGGCTCGCGACGCTCTTCCACTCCACCGCGAAACGAACGGTGTAACCCCGCTACCCCGGTTCGCAGGGGGGCTCGTTTCGCGGCGTCGCCGGGAACGCGAGCGGATAGAGATCTCGCTCCCGTGCGAACGTCTCCAACGCCTCGCCCGAGAGCCGGCCGGCTTCGAAGCACAGACGCTTCGGGACACCGGCGACCGAGAGGTGGTCGCACGACGGCCGCAAGCCGTCGACGATCGCCGGATCGCCGTAGAGCACGGTGCCGCCGCGAACGACGAGCGCCACCGACGATGGTGTCGACGCGACGACGGCGGCGTACGCATTCGGCGCGCGCGGCGCGAAGAGGGCGAGGTCGGCAACGAAGCCCGGCGCGATGCTGCCGATCTGCGTCTCGACGTGTGCGGCCCGCGCCGCGCCGGACGTGACCATGCGCCACAGGTCCGCGTCATCGAGGGCATCGTGAAGCACCGTTCGATCGTACTCCTTCGCGCACGCGAGTTCGCGATTGAGGTTCATCGAACCCGACGGCAGCCAATCCGAGCCGAGCGCCAGAGGAATGCCGAGCCGTTTGGCTTCGAGGACATCGAGGGTGTGGCCGTACAGCGCGAGATTGCTCCGTGGCGACCACACGATCGCGGCACCCCGAGCAGCGACGAGCGCAAGATCGCCGGGCGTCAAGGCGACGGCGTGGATGAGGGTCGCCTGCGGCATGATCCAGTCGTTGCTCGTTCCGCCGCCGCCCGGCAACGGCGTGACATCGTACGTCGACGAGCTCTCGCAGCGGAACTCGTTGCGCGCCGCATCATTCGTGCCTTCGGCGACGTGCGCCAAAAATGCGCTGGTCTGCTCGACGTCGGTGCGGGTCGCGGGGTGGGCACCGTAATCGCAATCCTGCGTTCGCATGATGCCGCGGCCATCGTCGAGCGGAAAGACGCGGTAGGTGACGGGGCGCACGGGCAACCCCTCGAGCCCCGCAACGAAATCGAGGTTGCGTACGAGGCCGGGCGCCATCGCCTCACCGACGGTCGACGTCGTTCCGCCGACGAGGAACCGCAGTTCTCCCCACGCGATGACGCGGACGTCATGATCGGCCCGGAAATCTTCGAGCTTGTGATGGCCGTCGAGCCCGATCCGCCATTCATGACGGTGGGCGAACCGCTCCCCGGTATCGGGCAGCGGCGCGACTCCGGTGAAGTCGAGGTGATCGTGCGTGTTGATCATTCCCGGTGAGAGCACGTCGGCCGGACAGCGAAGGATGCTGATGTCGCCGGCATTCACGAGACAGCGCGCGCCGACGCACGCGATTCGGCCGTCCGCATCGACCCGTACCGTTCCATGCGGTACGATGCCGCTCGGGGTAAGCACGATCGCCTGGATGCCGAGACCGGCGACACGCCCGCGATGCACGCTGCACGGCGCACCCGCGTGCGCGTCGGCAACGGCGTGCGCGACCACCAGCGCGAGGAAGGCGAACGTCAACGCGATGATGCCGCGGCCGATCGATCGATCGCGCTGCTGCCGACGCGTATGCATCAGGAACCGCCGAGCGACCGGAACAACAGCGTCTTGAACGCTTCATTCGATGCAACGGTACACAGGTTGACGTTCGCCGGCGGCGTCGGGCGCAAATCGTACCGGTTGTCGCCGTAGAGAATGGTCCCGCGCGTGTACTCGCCTTCCAATTCGACCTCGGCATAAATGGCTTTGAATCCCGTCGCGATCGACGGGTCGATGATCATCGCCATCGCCAAGGGGTCGGCGTTGACCGAACCGGTCGCATTTCTCGCCGTCGTCTCGAACGAAAGCCGGAGCGCATTGCTCTCCAAGAAAAACCGGCTCAGCGGCGTGTTGAACGTCGCGATGTGATCGAAGTCGGATTTCAACAGCGTCGACGCGCCGGGGCCGCCGAGGCCCATCATGATCGGTGCTCCCGAATTCAAGACGACCTGAACCGCTTCGGGATCGACGAGCGCATTGTAGCCGGGAACCGCACTCCCGGGTCCACCGACGAACACGATCCCTTTGATCTGAGCCGCGATGGCGGGCTCGATCAACAACGCCATCGCGACGTTCGTGAGGCCCCCGAGCGCCGCAATGACGACTTCGCCGGGATAGCGCTTGACGATGCGCCGGATCGCGTCGACGGCGTGTTCGCTCGAAACCTGCTGCTTCACGATGGGCGTTGCGAAGCTGCCGAGACCGTATTTGCCGTGGATGAAGGTCGCAACCGGATAGGGCCGGTGCAACATCGGCTTCGACATCCCGGCGTGGACCGAAATCTCACCGCTCTTCCCGGAAAGATCGACGAGAAACAACGCGTTACGAACTTGCTGATCGTAGTTCGGACCAAGATTGCCGGGCGCGATCGTGATGGCTTCGACACGCACATTCGGCGCGGCGAGCGCCATCAGAATCGCGGTTGCATCGTCATTGCCCGGATCGGTGTCGACGATGATGCGGTGATTATCGAGATACCGCGGTAGCGGCGTGTCCGAAACACCCGGCTCTGCGGCGGACGCTTTGCTTCCCGCCGCCACCATCGCTGTGGCGACACCCATTTTCAAGATATCCAAGCGATTGAACGTCATGCGACCGGCTTCTTTAGCCGCCGCGCCGGCACAGCACCTGGTACCACACGGCAACGCGCTACCGAGGATCGGCTCCGCCGCCTGACGCACCAACGAGGATGACCGCCTCCGGCGTTTCCGTTCGCACCGGTGCCCACGCGCTGTTCGAGGTGCTCGAGCAGTGGGGCATCGATCTGCTCTTCACGTGCCCGGGCAGCACGGAAGCCGCCGTGCTCGATGCGTCGATCGACGTGCCGGCGATGCGGATGGTGCTCACCACGCACGAGTCGATCGCGGTCTCGGCCGCCGACGGCTACGCGCGCGTGACGGGCCGGCCGGCGGTCGCGTACTTGCACGCCAACGTCGGCCTCGCGAACGGGATCGCACACCTCGCGTGCGCGGCGTCGACGCGGACGCCGATGCTCGTGCTCAATGGGCTGAAGTCGACCGAGATGCAAAATCGCGGCGGCTTCACCACCTCGCCGTATCCCGCCGAACCCGCGCGCCAGTACGTGCGCGAAGCGCGCGTACTGCTCGAGACCGGCGCGCTCGCCGAAGATCTCACGCGGACGATCGCCGCGACGCTCACCGAGCCCGGCGGTCCGGCGTATCTCGGGTTGCCGCAAAATCTCGTCGAGGCGCCGTTCGCCGGGCCGGTGCCGGCGATGCAACGCCACCACGTCTCATCGCGGCGCCGTCCCGATCCCGCGGCCGTCGACGCCGCAGCGGCGCTGCTGCGCGCGGCGCGCGCGGTGACGATCGTGGCCGGCGCGGAGATCGCGAACGATACGGCACGACGCGCGCTCGGCGCGCTCGCGGCGCGGCTCGGTGCGCCGGTGCTGATCGAAGACCGGCGCACGATGACCGCCGCGGGGATTCTCGGCGACGATCCGGCATTCGCCGGCGTCTACGCACCCGAGCATCCGGCGGTCGTCGCGAGCGACGTGCTGCTCTTCGCGGGCATGCCGTCGTTCACCGAGTTCGAGCCGCTGCGTACGCCCGTCGTGCCGGCCGGCGCGACGGTGATCCACCTCTGCTCCGATGCGGCGGAAGTCGCGAAACGCGAGGGCGTCGACGTCGGGCTCATCGGGAACGCCGCGCTCGCGCTCGCCGATCTGCTCGCCGCGCTCGGACCCGGCGCCGCGACGAATCCCTCGCATCGCGAGACGGCCGTCGCGGCGGCGCGCACGAAACGGGAAGGCCACCGCACCGCCATGCGTGCGCGGTACGGCGAGTCGCCGTTGCACCCGCTCGTCGCGTGCAACGCGCTGGCGGAGTGTTTGCCGCGCGATGCGTACGTCGTCGGCGACGCGGTCACGACCAACGGCTATCTCGCCGACGCCGTCATCCCCGGATCGCAGCGCGAATTTCTCGCGACCGGCGGCGGATCGCTCGGCTGGGGCATGGGCGCGGCGATCGGGGTGAAGCTCGCCAAGCCCGATGCGACCGTCGTCTCGGTGACGGGCGACGGAGCGTTCCAATTCGGCGTGCAGGCGCTCTGGACGGCGGCGCTCTTGGCGTTGCCGATCGTGTTCGTCGTGATCGACAACGAGTCGTATGCGGCGGTGAAGGCGGGCATCAAGCGCTATCGCCGGCGTGGCGGCCGACCTGACGGCGACGTGTTCCCCGCCTCCGATTTGCCGGGTGCCGACATCGCGATGATCTCGCGCGGGTTCGGCGCGTATGCGGAAACGGTTGCGAGCGTTGTGGAGATCGCGCCGGCGATCGAGCGCGCGCGGGCATTCGACGGACCATCGGTCGTGGTGATCAAGACGGACGTCGCGCACACCGGGCCCTAACGCCCGGGGGACGCGCTATGGGGCGATGACGTCGCGGGCGGGGAAGGCGGCGGAGATCAGGCCGTAGCGCGCGGCGGCGTCGATGACGGGTTGGAGTAACGCCGGGTCCTTTGCGGCGTCGTAGAAGACGCGCGGACTCGCGTCGATCTGCGCCGCGGTTTGCTTGATGTGCCGCGCCAAGATCACGGCCGAATCGCGATGGTGCGTGTTGGCCCACGTGCCGGCGGTGGAGATGGCCATCACGAAGGCCTTCACGGCGTCGGGATGCTGCGCGATCCAATCCGCGTTCGCGAACCACACCGACGAGGCGAAGCGCGGCGAGATCGCATCGTACACGGGCGCCAGGAGACGCAATGGATCGCCGGGCTTGCCGATCGTCGGATCGACGCTCGCGTTGACGAGCGCCGCATCGACGCGCCCGGCCTGCACCGCGGCGACCATCTCGGCGAAGTGCAGCTCGATGATCCGCACGTTCTTCGCGTCACCGCCGTTCGCGTCGATCCACGCGCGCACGCCGAGTTCCGGAATGCCGCCGAGGACGTCGACCGCGACGACCTTGCCGGCGAGATCCTTCGCCGCGTGAATCGGCGACGACGACGCCACCGCGAGCAGTCCGTTCGTCTGCACGCCCGCGAGCGAGAGTCCGCCGCAGGCGATCACGCGGAACGGCAGACCGCGCTGGTGCGCGAGGGCGAGCGAGACGACGTTGGTCATGCCGATGTCGGCCGAACCGCCGGCGACGGCCGACGCGATCGCACCGCCGTTCGCGAGATCGACGATCTCGGGCGCGACACCGGCCCGCGCGAAGTACCCGAGCTCGTCGGCATCGTACACGTTGCCCGTCACGTCGCCCGCGAAGAGCGCGATGCGAATCGGGATCGGCGCGTCGGCACGCGCATCCGGCCGTACGCCGATGGCGAGCATCGCACCGAGCGCGAGGGTGACCACCGGCCGCAAAGCGGCGTACCAACTCCGTTGCTGCATGCCGCGCTGTTTCTCAGGCTCGCGATCGCCGGCCGTTCGCCAAGCGGCTAACGCAAGCACGATCGCATGCGCCGCTCAGGCGCCGCGCTGGCGCAGCGCCTGATAGCGTCCGAGAGCCGAAAGCGGGAAGTGCAGCCGGTACTGGTGGTAGCTGAGATAGAACTGATTCGGGAAACCGGTGCCGGTGAATTCGGGCTCGTTCCAATTGCCGTCGGGGCGCTGCGTTTTCAGCAGATAGTCCACACCGCGATCGATCGCCGGCATGAACTCCGGGCGTAGCGCCGGCAGTCGATCGACCGTGGCGATCATGCCGAGCAACGCCCACGCCGTTTGGCTCGCGGTGCTCGGACCCGTGCCGCGCAACGACGGGTCCTTATACGTGGCGGTCGTTTCGCCCCAGCCGCCGTCGTCATTCTGCACGCTGCGCAGCCACACGGCGCCGCGGACGACGGCGCGGTCGATGGCGAAATCGGCGCGCGCCGGACCGAGCGCGACGAGCGCGCCACTCGTGCCGTAGATGTAGTTGATGCCCCAGCGGCCCCACCACGCGCCGTCGGCTTCCTGTTCGCCGAGCAGATACGCGAGGCCGCGTTCGAAGCGTGCGCGATCGAATTCCGTGACGTTCGCGCGCAGCGCCATCTCGATGACGCGCGCGGTGACGTCGGCGGTCGCCGGATCGATCATCGCTTTGAGATCGCCGTACGGAATGCGATTGAGCCACTCCTGATCGTTGTCGACGTCGAACGCGCCCCAACCGCCGTTCTTGCACTGCATCGACGCCGCCCATTGCGCGCCGCGCACGATCGATCCGCGCACGCGCTCGGCATCGGGATGGTCGACCGCGGCGAGCGCCATGACGACGACGGCGGTGTCGTCGACGTCGGGATACCACGCGTTTTCGAATTCGAACGCCCACCCGCCCGGTTTGCCGGTGCGATTCTTCACCGCCCAATCGCCGTGGACGTTGACGATCTGTTTGCTCACGAGCCACGTCACCGCGCGCACGAGGCGCTCGTCGTTGCGCGCGACGCCGGCATCCACGAGCGCACGAACGGCGAGGCCCGTGTCCCACACGGGCGAGATGCACGGCTGAACGCGATACGCGTCGGCATCGTCGATCGTGAAGATGTCGATCGCTTCCCACCCGCGCTCCACCACGGGATCGTTGGCGGGATAGCCCAGCGCTTTGAGCGCGAGCATCGCGTTGAGCATCGCCGGAATGATGCCGCCCCAATCGCCCGTGGCTTCTTGGCGCATCACGGTCCAGCGTTCCGCACGCCGAAGGCCTTCATTGCGAAACGGCACGATGCCGAGCCGTTCGCCGAATTTGAACACCGCATCGAGTGTGGTGAAGAACTGCTCGAATGGACCGTCGGCATCGGGCAGCACGAAGCGGACGTTGTCGCGGCCCTCGGCATAGAGTTCGTCGAGGTCGAGCACCGGACCGTAGACCGGCTTCGCGTCGAAGACCACGATCAGCGGCACGGTGCTGCCGCGCGCCCAACTCGAGAGCTCGTAGATCGAGAACGGAAAGCGATCGGGCAGCATCATCAGCGCCGGCGGCAACGACGGCAATCCCGCCCACGCGTACGCGCCGACGAGCGCGAGGTGCATCTTCGTGAAGATGCGCGTCTTCGAGATGCCGCCCCGCGCGAGGATGAACGAACGCGCGCGCTCGAGCGCCGGATCGTCGGCCGGTATGCCGAGCATGCGCAGTGCCATGTACGCCTCGACCGACGTGCTCAGGTCGCCGCCGTCGCCGTAGGCGAGTTCCCAACCGCCGTGCTCGCGTTGCTCGCGCCGGAAATAGTTTTCGGCGTGCGCCTTGGGGACGCGGTCGGATCGTCCCCAGATCTGATGCAGCAGGATCACTTCGGCCGTGATCGTGACGTTCGACTGCAGCTCGGCCCACCAGTGGCCGTCGGCGTGCTGACGGCGGAACAGCGCCTCGGTCGCCTTGCGGATCGCGATCAAGAGCGGGAGCGCGGGCCGCGCGGGGGTCGCCGAGGGAACGTCCGAAGGTCGCGTCTGAATGGTCACGCTTCTTCGCTTCGCAGCTTGGCTCGCCGCTGCCGTGTGGGCCGGTCTTCTCGTCGCACGTGGACGTTTTTGGGACGCACGTGCCGATCGCCTCGCGCAACCGACGCCCGGTGCCGACGCGCCGAGCGTGCACGCGATCGTGCCCGCGCGCAACGAGGGCGACGTCATCGCGCGCACGCTCCACTCGCTGCTCACGCAGCACTATCCGGGGCCCTTCGCGATCACCGTCGTCGACGATCGGAGCGACGACGACACGGCGGACGCCGTGCGCGACGCGATCGCGCGCCACGATGCGCGTGGATCCGCGCGCGTGCACGCCGCGCGTCCGCGCCCGGACGGTTGGACGGGCAAAGTCTGGGCGCTTGCCGAGGGTGTGGACGCCGCGCGCGCCGCGGGTGCCGCGCCCGACTACTGGTGGTTTTCCGATGCCGACGTCGAGCACGCGAACGATACGCTCGCGCGGCTCGTCGCGACCGCGCGCACGCAACAGCGCGACCTCGTTTCGCTGATGGTCGAGTTGCACTGCACGACGCCGTGGGAGAAGTTGCTCATTCCGGCGTTCGTATTTTTCTTCCGCATGCTCTATCCGTTCGCGTGGGTGAACGATGATGCCAATGCGACGGCGGGCGCGGCGGGCGGCTGCGTGTTGCTCGATGCGGCGCGTCTGGAGACGATCGGCGGGATCGCGTGCATCAAAGGCGAGTTGATCGACGACTGTTCGCTCGCGACGGCGGTCAAGCGCAGCGGCGGACGCCTCTCGCTCGGGCTCACGTCGCGCTCGCGCAGCGTGCGGCCGTATCGCGGACTCACGCCGATCTGGTCGATGGTGGCGCGCACGGCGTACACGCAACTCGACTATTCGCCGTGGCTGCTCGCCGGAACGGTCGGCGGCATGACGCTGCTCTATCTCGTGCCGGTGGCGGCCGCGGCCGACGGCGTGTTTCGGCGGCGCGCGAGGCTCGGCGTCCCCGGCTTCGTCGCGCTCGGGCTGATGACGCTCGCGTATCTGCCCACGGTGCGACTCTATCGTCAGCCGCGCTGGCGCGCGCTCACGCTGCCGCTCGCGGGATTGCTCTACACGGCGATGACGGTCGACTCCGCGCTACGCCACGCGCGCGGCACCGGCGGAACGTGGAAAGGACGTCACTTCAACGCGTCGGCCGCGGCGAGCGCCGAGCCGAGCGACGCGAGCACGCCGAGCGAGGTCTGAACGTCGCGCACGAAGCGCGCGAAGGCGACCGGCGCGCGCACGAACGCCGACGCGAGCGCGAGCGGACGAATCGCACCGCTCGGATCCAACGCGTGCTCGATCGGCGGCAGATCCGCCGACGGATCGTCGCTGACGACGCGCACCATCGCATGGCGAATGCCGCGCGCCTGCAAAGCGCGCGCGACGTGCAACGCTTCCATGTCGACCACGTCGGCGCCGAAGTGCGCGGCGAGCGTGGCGCGTTCCGCGGCCTTCGTCACGACGTGATCCGTCATGCACGCGACGACCGGGCGCGCCGGCGCAAGCACGGCGCGAACGCGCCCGACGTCGTCCGCATCGAGATCGATCGCGCCGCCGGCGCCGGCGATGCGCGTGTAGACCACGACGTCGCCGACGCGTGCGGCGGTGAGCGATCCGCACAAACCGACGACCACGACGAGCGGTGCGCCGTCGATGCCTTCGGGGAGCGTCGCGCTCGCGGCACCGGCCGCGATCGAGAGCACCGTGGCACCGCGCGCGCCGCGGCGCACGGCTTGTTCCTCCGCACCGCGCGGAACGAGGATGGTCAGCGGCACGACGCGCGGCGTTCGCCGCTCAGCGCGCGCGATGCTGCCGAAACGTGAGGTTGATGCGCTCTTCGTGAACGTAGGCATCCTTGCGCACGCGGTGCTCCCACATGCGCTGCGTCTCGCCCGCCATCACGATGAGGTCGCCGTGCGCGACGTCGACCGGGATGATGCGCGGCCGAAGCCCGCTCTCGGGTTTCGGGCGCAGGTCGAATTCGCGCGTGGCGCCGAGCGAGAGCGAAGCGACGACCCGGCGCGGATCGCCGCTACCGTCGTGGTCGCCGTGCCATGCGACGCTGTCGCGTCCATTGCGATACCGGTTGACGAACACGTAGTCGAACCCGGTGCCGAGGAGCGTCTCGAGCCGTGCCCGCACCGCCAACAGGCCGGGGGTCCACGTCTGCGCCATCCCCTCGCCCCGCCCCGCGGTCTCCCGCGGCACGGCCACGCGCCGGCCATACATCATCCGCGTGTCGGCCACGAAACGCGTCGACGCGCGCACGTCGGCGAGCAGCGCATCGGCCTCGGCCTCGTCGAGATACGCGGGATAATACGTCACGTCGCCACGCTCGTTCACGAGCACGACCGGACCGGGACCCGAAAGAAACAGCGAAGCCTGCCGCATACGAACACACGTTCGATCTCAAGCCGCGCCACTCCCCGACCCCATGACTGTGTGAATATCGTCTGAGACGATAGGGACGTTATATTCTATCGTCCAAACCAATGGCGTGAATCTTCGGGATCTTCGGTATGCGCTGGCGGTGGCGGAGCACGGGCACTTCAGCCGGGCCGCGGAGGCGTGCGACGTCAGCCAGCCGACGCTCAGCGGGCAGATCCGTAAGCTCGAAGACGATCTCGGCGTCGCGCTCTTCGAGCGTGACGGCCGGCGCATTCGCGTCACGCCGGCCGGTGCCGCGATCCTCGAGCGCGCGCGCGAGGCGGTCGGCGCAGCCGACGACGTCATGCGCATCGCCGAAGCGAGCCGCGATCCGCTGATCGGACCGCTGCGAGTCGGCATCATCCCGACGCTCGCACCCTATCTGCTGCCGCTCGTGCTACCGGCCGCGCACGCCGCGCTGCCGCTGATGCCGCTCGCAATCGCCGAAGAGCCCACCGACCGCCTCATCCGGCGCCTCACCGAGGGCGAACTCGATGTGGCGATCCTCGCCACCGCACCGCCGGGCGACGAACTCGCCGAGACGCAGCTCTTCCGCGAACCGCTGATGGTCGCGTTGCCGGGGCGCCACCCGAAGGCGTCGCTGACGGCGATCGCCACGAGCGATCTCGAGGGCGAGACGCTGCTCTTGCTCGCCGACGGCCACTGTTTGCGCGACCAGGCGCTCGCGGTCTGCCACGGCCGCGCGAGCGCACCGACCGGGAGCGATCTGCGCGCGGCGAGCCTCGAGACGCTCCTCAACCTCGTCGAGGCCGGATACGGTATCACGATTCTCCCCGCGCTCGCCGACGACGTGCAACGGCGCGATCCCGAGCGCTTGACGACGCGGCCGTTCGTCGATCCCGGCGCCTCGCGCGCGGTGCGGCTCGTCTACCGTCCGAACACGCCGCGTCGACTGGCCGCCGTGCGCTTCGCCGAACTGGTGCGCACCGCCGTCGCGCCGTCCGTCGATCGATGGGTACAGCCGGGTGCATGAACGACAAGCGCCCCTCCGAACACGCCACGCCCGTCGACGACGACGATGACGAGAACGGTCGCAACGCGGCGATCATCGCTGCCGATGATACCGGGTTACTAACGGGCGAAATCCATATTACTGATGCGGAGTTACTCGAAGGTGGAGTAACTACGACGGAGTAAGCCGTCGGAGTGGAAACAACCGCTCGCGTTCGTATGTCACTTTGGGAGAAAGCGCAGGCACTGCCCATCGCGCAAGATGCCGACTTCTACGGGTCGCAACGCAAGCCGCACGGCGTGCCGGCCGACCATCTGCGCATCATCAAGGACACGGCGCTGCGTTCGCGGTTGATCATGGCCGGGATGGCCGAGGGTCTTCAGTCACCCAAGGGGCCGCAGAAGATCGCCTCGATCATCCGCATCTATCCCGACTTCAACGCGCCCCTTCCGCTGCGCGGTGCGCGGCCCGTGCGACGCGAGATGGAGCCGTCGCGCTCGGCCTACGGGCTGCCGACCGTCGAAGAGCTCAACACGCTCTTGCATCGCATCGAGCGCGTCGAGCGCGAGGTCTCGGCGCAACTGCAGGGCCAGATCAACAACGACATCGGCCGCCTCAAGGCGCAGATCGCCACGCTCGAGGGCGATGAGTTCGAACGCGCATTTCGCGAGCTCGAGACCGCCGTGCGCGCCCGCCGCGAGGTCGCGGCGCAAGTTCGCGAGGAAGCTTTCAAGCGCATCGACGCCGACTCGTCGTTCGAACCGCGCAAGTATCTGCGCCTGATCTCCCGCGATCCGCGCCCGGCCGAGTAGACGCCTCAGGCCTCGCGGCGCAGGCTGATGACCGTGGCCAGCATCGCACAGGCCGTCGCGACGCCGAGGCCGATCGGCGCGGCGGCCTGCGCGAAATGCGCGGGATGCGCGCGCTCCGCCCACGCGAACACGATCGCGACCGACGATCCGCCCAGCGTCTGACCGCTGACCCGCAACGTCGCGAGGAGTGCGGCAGCGCTGGCGCTCTTCTCGATCGGCGCCGAGCCCAACAGATCGCTGTTGTTCGGCGCTTGAAAACACCCGAAGCCGCTTCCCGCCAGCACGCCGAAGAGCAGCAGCAACGGGACCGGCGCGCCGTGCGAGAAGAGCGCGTAGAGCAACAACGCGAACGCGAAGACCGCCAAGCCGCTCGACGCGATCGTCCGCACCGAGAACCGCTCCGTCAGCCGCGAGGCGAACGGCGCGCTCAGGGCCGTGCCGAGCGGCCACGCGGTGAGCAGCAGCCCCGAGATCAACGGCGAGAAGCCGCGGTCGATCTGCAGCACGAACGGCAGCGTGAGGAACCCGAGCCCCCAGGCCGTCCAGGTCGTGATGCTGGTCGCGGCGGCGCTCGCAAAAATCGGCAGCCGGAAGAGATCGAGCGCGATGATCGGATGCCGCAAGCGGAACTGACGCACGACGAACCAGACGAAGATCGCGCCGCCGCCGCCGATCCAGAGCGCGATCGAGAGCGGCGTCTCGCGGCGCGAGAATCCGTCGATGCCGTAGACGAGCGCGCTGAACCCGATCGCGCTCGCGACGATGCTCGCGATGTCGGGACGCCGTCCGTCGCCGGGCGGATCGGGCAACGTCTTCTGCCCGAGCAGAATCGTCAGGATCGCGAGCGGCACGTTGATCGCGAAGAGCCACGGCCACGCGAGCACGGCGAGCAGTAATCCGCCGGCGGTCGGGCCCGCCGCACCGGCGGCCGAGACGATCACCGAGTTGAATCCGAACGCGCGCACGAGCATCGCGCGCGGAAAGATGGAACGCACGAGCGCCGGCGAGATCGCCATGATCATCGCGGCGCCGACGCCCTGCACCACGCGCGCCGTGACGAGCAGCGCGAACGAGCCGCTGAGCGCGCAGAAGAGCGAGCCCGCAGTGAAGAGGATGACGCCCGCGCGATAGACGCGGGTGAGGCCGAGCGATGCGCCGTAGGCGGCCGACGCGATCAGCGCGCCGGTGACGGCGAGGTTGAACGCGTTGACCACCCACACGATCGCCGCCGCGCCCACGTGCAACTCGCGCGCGATCGTCGGCAGTGCGACGTTGGCGATCGAGCCGTCGAGCACCGACATCGCGGTCGAGATCGACATGGCGGTATAGGCCAGGCGACGGCGCGAGACCGGTTCGATGCCGTCGGTTGCGATAGTTGGCGCGATCATGAGTCGTGAAGCAAACGAGGCCCGAGCAGTGCTCGAGCCTCGTCTGGCGATGCGATCAGGCGATCAGTAATCGTCGTCGGTCGAGTGAGCGAGCGGACCTTCGTCCTCTTCTTCCTCTTCGGCGAGTTCTTCGTCTTCGTCTTCGAGGACGTAGCCCTGATCTTCGTCTTCCTCTTCGGCGACCGTCGCGGTGGGCTCGTCGTCGACGACTTCGTCGACCACGATCTCGCCGTCATCGGTCATCGTCGCGCGGAGTCCGCCGAGCGGGGAGGTCGGGAGCAGATCGTCTTCGGAGCCGCGCTTCGCCGTAGCGGAGACGAGCGGCGCGCTGTCGTCGATCTCTTCCTCTTCTTCCTCGGGTTCCTCGACTTCGCCGGCAACTTCGCCTTCGGCGGCGCCCTCTTCGTCCGCACCCGGTTCGACCGGCGTGCCGGCATCCGGGAGCCGGTCGCGTTCGGCTTCGCGTTCGGCGAGTGCCGTCTGCGAGGGCGCGAGCGAATCGTCGCCCATGAGCAGACCGATTTCTTGGGCGCGTTCCGACATGTCGTCGTCCGCGATGCGGATCTCGACCTCTTCACGCGTCTCGGTCAGCACCTTGACGTCGAGCGCCAGCGACTGGAGCTCCTTGATGAGCACCTTGAACGATTCGGGCACGCCCGGCTCGAGCACGTTCTCACCCTTGACGATCGCTTCGTACGTCTTCACGCGGCCGACGACGTCGTCGGACTTGACCGTGAGGAGCTCTTGCAGCGTGTACGCCGCGCCGTACGCCTCGAGCGCCCAGACTTCCATCTCGCCGAATCGCTGGCCGCCGAACTGCGCCTTGCCGCCCAGCGGTTGCTGTGTGATCATCGAGTATGGACCGGTGGACCGCGCGTGGATCTTGTCGTCGACCAAATGCGCGAGCTTGAGCATGTAGATGTAGCCGACGGTGATCGGACGGCCGAAGCGGTCGCCCGTGCGCCCGTCGCGCAGCCACGTCTTGCCGTCGGACGGAAGTCCGGCGTCCATGAGCCACTCGGCGATATCTTCCGCGTGCGCACCATCGAACACCGGCGTCGCGATGTGCATGCCGAGCATCGAGGCGGCCCAGCCGAGATGCGTCTCCATGATCTGCCCGAGGTTCATGCGCGAGGGCACGCCCAGCGGGTTGAGCACGATGTCGACCGGACGGCCGTCGTCGGTGTACGGCATGTCTTCTTCCGGCAGCACTTTGGCGATGACGCCCTTGTTGCCGTGACGGCCGGCCATCTTGTCACCTTGCAGAATCTTACGCTTCTGCGCGACGTAGACGCGGACGAGGTGGTTGACGCCCGGCGAGAGCTCGTCGCCGTTTTCGCGCGAGAAGCGCTTGACGTCGATGATCTTGCCCTTTTCACCGTGCGGCACTTTGAGCGAGGTGTCGCGCACTTCGCGCGACTTCTCACCGAAGATGGCGCGCAGCAGGCGTTCCTCGGCGGTGAGTTCGGTCTCGCCCTTCGGCGTGACCTTACCGACCAGGATGTCTTCCGGACGGACCTCGGCGCCGATGCGCACGATGCCGTTCTCGTCGAGATCCTTGAGCGAATCTTCGCCGACGTTGGGGATGTCGCGCGTGATCTCTTCCGGCCCGAGCTTCGTATCGCGCGCTTCGCACTCGTACTCCTCGATGTGAATCGAGGTGAAGCGATCGTCCTTGACCATGCGTTCGCTGATCAGGATCGCGTCTTCGTAGTTGTAGCCTTCCCACGGCATGAACGCGACGAGCACGTTTTGGCCGAGGGCGAGTTCGCCTTGCTCCGACGACGGACCGTCGGCCAGGATCTGGCCGCGCACAACGCGCTCGCCGACCACGACGATCGGCTTCTGATTGATGCACGTGCCCGCATTCGAGCGCGTGAATTTCAGCAGATCGTACTGATGCTCGAGACCATCGTCATCGTGCTTGAGCGTGATCGCCTTCGCGTCGACGCCGACGACTTCGCCGTTGGCGCGTGCGAGCACGCAACCGCCGGAATCCTTGGCGGCGCGATACTCCATGCCGGTGCCGACGATCGGCGCCTGGGGACGGAGTAGCGGCACGGCCTGACGCTGCATGTTCGCACCCATGAGCGCGCGGTTCGCATCGTCG
>Ga0116228_10001259_pt1 | contig 20909 bp, 23 predicted proteins | sample S1TSphfallax_2_FD_89694 | JGI IMG/M metagenome (GOLD analysis project Ga0116228, IMG submission 89694) | Host-associated microbial communities from peat moss isolated from Minnesota, USA - S1T2_Fc - Sphagnum fallax MG | ecosystem: Host-associated > Plants > Peat moss > Unclassified | place...
AATTCAATTGAGTTGCATTCGATTCAAATTGCATTATGCAAATTCATTCAATATCAAATTATTCAAATGGAACTTAATTTCTACATAATGACCTTGGTAGACATGTGTAGTTTATTTTTAAGGCAACTTACAAGGTGCAATTTTCTTGCCAACTTGGAACAAGAGGTTTATAATAAAGAAATAACAAATGTTTGTCTAAAAGCTAATCTAGACCATCCATATTGTGCATGAAAATTTGGGTAAACGAATTTGGGCCCTTGGCCATTATGTAAGGGAAGGCACTAACAATAATACCGTCCCCTAAACCCTATACAAAATAACTTATAATTTGCATCAATTTATCATCACTAATGGTGCATATGAACACAAAACCCAAGTTTAAAACCATGTTAAAATGTTTTATATTTAAACGATAACTTAAGAGGATGTTAATATCCATCATAGACATACTACCCAACAAGTCCGAAACCCAAAAATTGCAAAAATAAGGCCATAATTGCTTGAGACCTCATGAATAACCCAAGACCACCAAATAGGGACTCATTTCCCTTAAAATTTTCAAACCAAAGACCCCCAAATAGAGCCCTAAACATTTAGGATCTCATAATCAAAGACCCCCAAAATAAGGTCCCTCATACCATGGGACCTCAAACCTCAAAACCCAATGCTCTAAACCCCAAGAACCCTAAAATATGGCCCCTTGTCCCTGGGGGATCTCAAAACCCTAGGGGGCCTGAAAGAGGCCCCCAAATGTAGGGCCCCTCATGATGCCTAAAATGTCCAGGGGCCGCCTACAAGAGCTTTATCTCTGGTCTGTGGCTCTGCCTAAAACCCTAATCCTATTGGGAGAAAGCTGTGAATGCCATGGCCTAAACCCTAAACCCTGAAACCCTAATGGAGGAAACGCTGTGCATGCCATTGCTGTTGCTGCTGGATGGCTGCACTGGTGCAGCTGCTGCGGGCGATTTGCTCTCAATTGTGTCGGAAATCCAGTCTTTCGAAGTGCATTTAAGCTCGGCGGAGTAAAGAGATCCGGAGAGAAAGCTTTTTTCGCGAAGAAGAAGAAGAAGTTGCATCGCTTTGCTTGTGATGAGGAATGGCTGGAATGGAGGAGCACCTTACCATCTCCCTGGTTGGTCCTCTTCCTTGCAATGGGATGCGCCACCTCCAGGTCTCTGGAACTCTTCACAGATGTATCATCATGCGGGAGGAGGAGGAGCACCAGCACCAACACCAGTTATGGGGTGGCCGGAAGCTGGACCTTCTCTATGGGTCGCTGCAAACCCTTGGGAAGGATGGGGGGTGCCGTTCCAGCAAGCAGGTATGCGTCCTCCTCCCTTTCCTCCTCCTCCTGTTTTGCGAGATGGAGGTTGGAGGGGACATGTGCAACAGAATGGTCACATAATCTCTTCTGGAGAATCTTGTCCTGCATCGTATCCGCACCCTGATGTTAGTGCTGGAGCAGCGAAGCTCTCAAACCCTCCTCCTGCTGCTGCCATCAGGTCTTCTCTATCACCCCAGTTTTCAGCTTCAGCTGCTCAGGAAACCAGCCGTGGTATACCGGGTTCTGGACTCACAGGGAACAGGAGTAGTCGGCAGGAGGTGGCAGATGAAGCTGCAAAGCGTGCTCAGGAAACCAGCCATATTGCACGGGGTTCTGGATTCACAGGGAACAGGAGTAGTCAGCAGGAGGTGGCAGATGAAACTGTGAAATGTGCTCAGGAAACCAGCTGCTATGCAACGGGTTCCAGGGTAACAGGGAACAGGAGTAGTCAGTTGGAGCTGGCGGATGAAGCTGCAAAACAGGCCTATGGTGAATCTCTTGCAGAAGGGAAGCACATTTCTGTTTTCAAGGTTTGCCAGGGCACTCTTTCTGCACTTGGTGTTTCGGCATTTGAGTTACTAGGGTTTCGAATGCAAGAAGTACCTTGCTTGCGTAATTTGGCTCTCATTGAAGGCAAGGTGTGGAATTCTTCTTTCTCTCTGCCATTTCTGCCTTGCTATGCTTTTCAAACCTTTTTTCAATTGGTGAGTCATAGTAGCTCATCTCTTCCAGGTGGTGTTGCCAGGTGAATGCCTTCATCCATTGTCATGTAGCGGGCAAGAGGATAACAACATTGTATGATCTCGGCTGTGATCTGATCCAAGAGGAAGGAGTATCTGATTTCGAAGACTTAGGGTTAGGTCCGCTCCTTTGTCACCCTCTTGTGATCCGCTATTTCTCCCCACCAGTGAAGGGTGATGTCCTTACCATCACCACCGAAGAGGTGATTCAGCACCTTGCAGATTACCTTGGTGAGCCAGGATGTGGCACTCATGTTGATATCAACAAATTCATGGTGTATCTGCAGAAGGAGCGGAAGGCTCCAACCCCTGAGCACCTTGGTGTGCGGGTGCAAAGTCTTGGGTATGTATCATGGTCTTCTAGGTTCTGAAGCTTTCTTATTACTTGGCTTCAAGTCCTATGCTTATGGTTACTGGCTTCAAATCTTTGTGAAACTCTTTTGCAGTAGTTGAAGTTGTGTCTGTTGGAAATTAGGGGAATTGATGCACATATTGTGAACCTGAAGGTTGCATCATGCTGCTTTGGTACGAGCGAAAAAGGCAGAGGCAGACTTGATCAAAACCTGGGAAGGTTTGCCATGCACACAATTTGAGCTAACACATACATCAAGCTTAGTGGCAAGGGTGGCTCAATTTCTGTCATCTGAAAAGCAGCAAACAAAAGCTTTGGCTGGTCATCTGAAGCGCAAGAGGGAGTCTCTGAGTGATTCCTCAGATGATGAGACAGGCAGTTCAGGCAAGAAGGTTGCTGAAGTCAAGGAAGGAACAAGGGCTGCTGCTTTGATGCAGGAAATTGTGGAGAAATTGTCGGGTGCAAGCAAGGGTAAGGCAATTGGTCACTTTAGCAATTGTCCTTATCCCTCAGCTGCTGAAGAGAAGTTTCGTGTGAAGAGGCAAAGAAAGTTAGAGGCAGAGCTTGAGAGAGAATCACCAGAGGCCTGCCACTTGACCTCAAAGGAGGTTGCAGAGTTCATCATGGTGTTGAAAGATATGTGCAGAGATCGCACTGTTGTACAGGTCCTGCACCACCATTCTTTCACTTTGTCTAGTCATAAGTATGGAGAATGTTCCGTACTTCTGAAGACATTTTTCAAGTTGTCTATCAAGCACACACTCATTGATTTCGACCCTAACATGGAACGTGTTTTGTTTTTTGTTGCTGGGGATAAAGGTGCTGGAGCAGTTGCTGGACAACAGACATGCAAGTGCCCTCAAGTCCATGAATAAGGACCAGAAGAAGCTATTCAAAGCCAAGAAAAATAAACAGATGCAGCTATTCAGAGATTATCCTGGCTTGGGTCTGCTTTATGTTGCAGTATGATTTCTCTCCTAGTCTCCAGTCTGAATTGGAGACAGTTTCTAACTGTTGTGTTGTATGTGAGTTCTGCTGGCCTGATACAGTTCTCTACGTGCTTGATTGTGTTTCGCTGATCAATCTGTCCAAAAACTGTTGGAGATGTATGAAGTTGAATGCATTTTGGGTGTAGGTTATGTCTGTCAAGGTTGGACTTTGGGATAATATGCATGATGCTTCTGAAGAGGATACAAAGGAGGAGAAAATTGCAGTGTCTGAAGCATGCCCAGTCTTTGTTGACCACACTCCAGACCCTCAACTAGCCCTGGATGTGACTAAGGGTCTGTCAGATGGTACTCTCCTGCCAATTTGTTTGTTTTGGTTTCATGGCATTCCACTCAGATAGTCCATAGGATTGCAGCTTTTATGCAGGTGCAATCAACAAGGCAAAGTCTGCGAGTGCCTAAATCTTGTACCTTTGAACAACTGAACATGCAGGAACAACTGGTGGGCTGCTTGAGCCGAAACCCTGCATGAATGCTGCAGTTCCTTTTCACCGTGTGCAAGCATTTGTGCACCAGGCAATATTTGCTTCTGAGGCTGTTGAGCTTCCATCTCATGATGAACTTGCTGCCCTAGTATTCCAGCAGTTCAAAGTGCGAGGGATAGAAGAAGTCCTCAATGGCAGTTTGTGGGATTCCTTAGTAAAGCAATGCAGAGAGATGTGCCCTTTGACAGCATCCAACAGACATATCTCTTTCTTAGGAGCATTGGTTCCCATAAGTGGGCAGAGTGAATGTCTGGAGAACCAACATTTTGAGAATTCAGGAGTTCCAACAAAAGTTGGTGTTCTAGGCATCAAATCAATTCCTGATGCCTTACAATGTCTCAAGAATGCTCCTGTGCTAGCAGATCTCAGCCTCTGGTCACAGTGGAATACTGTCTTTGCCCCAACACTAGGCCCTCTTCTTGATTTCCTGGAGTGTGAGGGAACTGCCAGTGGAATCCATGCCATGGTGACATCTAATGGAGCAATTCTGAAAGTCAATGCTGCAGCGTCCGTTGATGGCTTTTTGGCGGCTGCAATAAGGGGTCATGAATTGATGTTGGCTGCAGAGCTTGTATCTCTAGTTGCAATTCATGGGGGTGTGGCCCACACACCATCAGCCCTTCTAAAGTTGCATACTGTCAAAGCTCTAAATGTACAATTAACTTCTCTGTTGGGCGAGTCACTGGGTGACAGATGCTATGATAAAAGATCAGGAGCTCTATGTGAAACTGAGGTGAGAATCCACACAAAGTTGATAAACAGGAACCATCCCCAAAATGGTTCTGCTGTATCCACCAGCCTGGAAACTTCAGAGATTCTGCTCCCAAGTTCAAGTGAGAGATATCATGCTTCTGCTATCAATGCAGTGGCTTTGTTTGTACTGAAGGTTCTATGTGCTATACCCATTGAGCTTAGGGTATTTGCAGCTGAGATCTTTTTGGGTGCCCTCTCTAAAGTGGTGTCAGGTGCTGCCTCTATCATGTTGGGAGCATGCCAATCCCCAGAGCATTTCAGATTGCTTCATGGAGTGGGCTTGAGTGTGGGAGTACCTGAATGGATTGCACATTACAACTCTTATGTACTTTTACCTGGAAATCATGGAAAGTTGTGTGATGATGAGTTTGAGGTTCTCAGCTCTCAAACAGACATTTGTACTGCAGCTGCAGCACCTGAAAAGGGCCAAGGAAATTGTGAGGTCTGTTCTGGTACGCAGATGGAGCATATGGTGACAGGTCATGAAATAGGAGTACACAGGACTGTGGATGTGGAGTCTGATGGTTTACTGGAATCTAGCTTATCAATAAAGTTGCCACCTGCTGCTTGTCCACTGTCTGAACTGCAAGGAGAAGAAATAGGTGAGCAATCAGTTGTACAAGCTGAGGATCCTAGCTTGGATCTTCATGCAGGCACTGAGTTTGGCAGAAGTGGGTTTATTGAGGACCTTATGCATAAATCCCGAGCATCAGGAACAGATGGGTGTAGAGATGAGGCATCAGAGATTGTGGAAGCTATTCGTCGTGATGAATTTGGAGTTGGACAAGAGCTTGCAAGCCGAGAGCAAGAGTTGCTTGCCAGGCAGCATGCACGAATGGGACGTGCTCTCCATCGTCTTTCTCAGGATTTGTACTCACAAGATTCTCACTTTGTTCTTGAGCTGGTAGGTTACCCTCTAAATTTCCTTTCTTCCTCAATTTCAGTGCTAGTGATGTGAATGGAGATCTTTCAGTTGATATGGTGATTGTAATATTATTACAAAATCTCATTACCAGGTTTTTCCATGTTTGTCATGAAGCTTTATGTGGTGGTAATATCCAATCTAAATGGCAGATCTTTATCACATTTTTTCAGGTTCAAAATGCTGATGACAATAGTTACGTGGCTGGAGTCGAGGCAACATTGGTGTTTCTGGTCAAGCATGGCCACATTGTGGTTCTCAACAATGAGCAGGGGTTTACATCTGACAACTTACGCGCACTTTGTGATGTTGGCAACTCCACCAAGGCTGGCAACAATACTGGTTACATTGGCAACAAGGGTATTGGATTCAAGTCAGTTTTCAGGGTATGAATTTCCTTCATTCTTGAGTTTGTTGAGGCAGAGCTTATTGAAGAATATCATGACCTCTTTTGTCCTCCCTTCTTATACCCTCACTTCCTGGTTTTGGTTTGTATTTGTCAGAAAGAGCATTTGGATTGACCTTTCTAATGATGCCTTCTAATTTACATGTTATCATTCTGGTGGCGTAGGTCACAGACTCTCCTGAAATCCACTCGAATGGGTTTCACGTGAAGTTTGATATCACAGAGAGTGATCTTGGATTTATACTTCCTACTATCATACCACCATGTCAAGATTGGGATTCATATGGAACATTGTTGCGGTTAATTGAGCAGAGAAGGGGCTGGTCAGGTGCAAAACCTGCAAGATGGAGCACACGGATTGATCTACCTATTAAGGCATCTATTCGAGAAGGTGCGGGGATGGACTTTTTGGCATCTAAGTTTGAGGATATTCATCCATCTCTGTTGCTTTTTCTCCATCGCCTGCAATGCATTGCAGTCCACAATGATCTCACTGGCTCAACTCAGGTGATGTATCGTGAAGATCTGGTTAATGGGCTTGTTCGTGTGGCTCATGATGGACAACAAGTAACATGGTTGGTTGTGAGGCACCAGCTTCAGGCAGCAGTTTTTAGGCCAGGGATAACAGTCACAGAAATTGCTCTAGCATTCACTCTAAGACAACTTTCAAGCATGCTATATGAGGCCAGCCCTGAGCAGCAACAAGTGTTTGCATTCCTCCCTTTGAGGGCATATGGCCTTCGGTTTATTGTACAGGGAGACTTTATTCTACCTTCTTCACGAGAGGAGGTGGATAGGGACAGTGCATGGAACCAGTGGCTCCGTTCTGAAATCCCTGAGGCATTTATGAAGGCCTCTGAGATGTTCAAATCTTTGCCATCTCTGGGAAGCCCAGGAAGAGCAGCTAGCCAATTTATGCAATATGTTCCCCTAGAGGGGGAGGTGTTGGGATTTTTCTCTCCCTTGCCACGCATTATTCATGCACGTTTGCGAGGTACCCAATGCCTGCCTGTGGAAGGGTTAGAAGAGTGGACATTTCCATGTGTACTAGTGCAAGGTTGGAATGATGCTGTTCGTAAACTGATACCGGATACCATCTTGAAAGAGCATCTTGGACTGCAGTATCTGGACAAGGAAGTGCAGCTCTCTGATTCACTTGCCTCAAGCTTGGGCGTGCAGAAGTACGGAGTGCACATGTTAGTTGCATTGATGAAATCTCTTTGTCAAAAGAAGGGAGCTGTGGAGAGTTTGGGTCTAGAGTGGGTTCGAACTTGGTTGATTGCTCTTCATGACTCCTTGCTTGTCAAACAACAGACAACCCACATTATATCACAGCAGGACAAGGAAGCTTCTTTGTTAGGAGATCTTCAGAGTTTGCAATTCATCCCGTTAGTTGATGGATCATTCTCTTCTCTAACAGATGGAACTATCTGGTTTTCTAGTCATGGAATTGAAAATAGGTATGTCACTGATGATTCCCTTTCTTGCTATCCACTCATTTTTGCAGAACTTAGAACTGCAGATCCCCTCTTATTCATGAATGAACATGAAGTTGAAGGTAGCATAGTGCTCAAAGATGGAAGGGGCTCTTCCAAGGGGATTAATTTTGTAAACTCAGGAAAGGTTAGGAGAGTGCTGCAGCAGCTTGGAGTGACGCCAATGTCAGCTCATCAGGTGGTGAGGAACCATGTGCTGCCAGCTATGGCAGAGGCAAGTTGCTTGCGAAGAGACACACATCTTGTGGTGCAGTACTTAGCATATGTTAAGTGGCATTTACAATCTGGTTGCTCTAAATGCATGAATGATAGGATATATATGCAACTCAAGGAAAATGCTGTTATTCTTACAAGCAATGGACTTTGCCGGTTGAACAAGGGTAATATCCATTTTGGTCTTGCAATGGGCAACCCCCTTGATGTGCAAAGTATTCTGGAGGGTACTTCAGTGGAGTGGAATGAGGTTGACACCAGCTATCTTCAACTTTCTTCTCCTCATGACATGACATCCGATGTTGGAAGCTGGCGGAAGTTTTTGAGTGGTCTTGGGGTGATGGATTTTGTGAAGGTGCTGCCTGTAGAGAGACAAGTATCAGACAAGGCTGCAAGTTTATGGCAAAATGTGATCTGGCAGGGAGATGGGTGGGCTCAGGGTGGCTGGATTGTCCAGGATTGGGAGTCACCAGAACTCATAGACATAGTGACTGCAGTGTGCAGTTTTGTTGACGTAGTTGTGAAAGAGAAGGGGAAAAAGGCCTCTGGAAAGGCTGAAAAGTGTGCAAGCCTTCTTTTGGCCCTTGATAAACTGTGGAGCACCAAGTTTTCATCTTCTTGGAGAGCAAAATACAGGCAGTTGGAAGACACCAAGGATGCATGGAGGGGGGAAACTGAGGCATCATGGGTAATGCAAGTACGGAATCTAAAGTGGGTTATGTCCAGCTTGGATGGACAGCTGCATACACCCACTGCACTTTTTCAACAATGTGAGGCTGTTGAAAGATTTTTGGGAAGTCATGCTCATTATGCCATCCCTCAGGTTGGCACTGTGTCCCTTTGGGAGTATTTTGTAGATACAATGAATTTTGATACTCTAAACTTGAAGTAACATTGAGGTTTAAGTGCTTACAACTCTCTGCATTTTTTGTTACTGAGGATGATGTTTTTAATTCAGTTGTGCTTTTTGTTTTGTTCTGGAATTTATGGAACAGATACAGAGCATGGAGTTCATGAGAGCCCTTGGCCTGCGGACCCAAGTGACTGTGAATGACTGTATTTCTCTTCTGCATCATTTGGGTGATAGGAAGCAACCTTTTGAAGCAAGGTACAGTCTTGCTGAAGAACTGGGCACAATTACTGTGTTCGTCTTATAATGTTTTCACATATGTTGAAGTAAGCTGTAGAAGGGTACCTGCAAGACTTTCACCCTGAGAGTTCTTTTGGTGGTTTGCAGTGTGGCACAAATGGCAAGACTGTACTCATTCCTGGCAGAAAGCATGTCAACAGACAGAGATGTTGTGTTGGCTACCCTTAAATTGTATCCTTCAATTTTTGTGCCCTTGAAGTGGGGTAATGCACGTGAGCAAGTTCTACGTGGAAGTTTCTATTCTGTGGGTGATGTATGCTGGAATGATCCAACAGCTGCACTCAACACCCTGGTTTCCATAACCGACAAAGCTCAGAAGGCTGGTTCCAAAGAAATATCACCATCTGTAGATTCAGGTTCTGAGCAGCATGTTTGTGTAAAAGTGCTGAGCAGTTTCTACCCAGAGCTGAAGTCATTCTTTGTTAGGGACTGTCAAGTTCAAGAAAGACCAAATTTCAGTGCATATATCAATGTCCTTCGTGGCCTTGCTGCTGCTGCACCCCCCACTTTGGCATTTGATCAGGTGATTATTTTATAGTAAGAATCACTGTGTTCCATTTGCTTCTCTCCAAGTTCACTCATCATTTCAGTTTAGGGTTTACATGTCATGCAAGATCTCTTCAATAAGTGGTTTTGTTTTTTTCCTTTTTTTTGGGTGTGAACCTGCAGGTGATGGACGTGTATGCAGCATTGTCATGGGAGATAGAATGTGGACGAGTAACAGAAACAGATGTGCAGCAGTGGAAATCTCAGCTCCAAAACCCAGATTGCGCAGTGTTACCCACAACTCGAAACAAATGGGTGTCCTTGAATGATCATGTAGGTGTGGTCTGTGTGTGTGATGATACAAAAATTGCAGAGGAATTTCCTGATGCTGCAGTTGAGGGACTCCACTTTTTACAGTTGAATGATTCCTACTTTCATGAACGAGCCAAAGCTAGGCGGACCAAGCCTGCTGCCAGGCAGACTGTACAGCCTCTTCGGGAGGCATTGGGCATCCCACTCCTATCCCAGGTTATTTATCTTCATCATGCTTTTCTGCTGTCACTGTATGATAAAGCAAAATAATGCTAGAAAATGGACATCTTTATGGAACACAAGGACTTCCCTTGGAAGAGGGTCTCTGGTGGATTTTCAATTCCTGTAGCTGTGTAGTTGTTACACATGACAGAGGGTTACTTGTCACTTTTGCATGTTTTTCAGATAGTGGAGCGGGAAGTTATCTCATACGGGTCACAGGATGCTTGTAGAATTGAGGCATGCATTTCCTGGGCACTACCTTATGCACAACGTTATATGTTGCAACATCACAATGAGCACTACTACAGTCTAGAAAATTTGCACTTTGCAGAGGAAGTAAAGAAGCTGCAATGTGTGGTGGTAGACCAACTGTATTTCCGGTATACTCTTCAGTCAGGTCGATACTGCTCCCGTCGTCGTCTTGATTGTGGTGCCCTTCTTCAGGTCTGTTTCTTTTCTCCTTTATTCATCCAATTTACTCCTCTATGCTCTGACAAGCATTCACATCTAGGAATTTCCAGGACCACAGGAACATGAGATGATCTAGACTTTAAAGTTGCCCTCAATTTGCTATTTTCTCATTTGACAGCTCTGATTGTGTCCTCTAGAAGAAGGTCAAGTCCCAGTCTTTATCATTGTCTCTTGGTCTCAGACTAAGCAGGGTAAGTGGGATCTGCAGGGCAGTACATTGCACGTTGCAGCTGCTCAAGCTGAAGATCACTGCATGGTTTATGCTGAACTTTCAAGGTTCTTTTTCTCTGGTCAACCCAACCTGCAGCTTGCCAACTTCCTGCATATGATAACCTTGATGGCCTCTTTGGGTTCATCAGAGACTGTTGTGGAGTCAAATGTTGTCAATATACAGGGCATTCAGCCGCTTCCTGCTGGAATGGTCCCCTGGGCTCTTGATGTCAGTATCCGGAATGACATCCCTTCAGATGTAACCACTTCTGGTATTTCTGCAGCCATGGCGTCTGCTGAGGTGTACATACAGAGACATGCTAAAAAGCTTGAAGAAACCATGCCCAGGAAGACAAAGGTGTCTCATTCATACTCTGGGTGGCCTCCTCAGTCCTGGATACCGCTTCCCACCATCAAATCGACTGCAGCCTTATCTATTAAGAAGGGTGAGCTGGGTGACACATTGTCATCTGTAGTTGAAAGGAACAAGGCTCCTGCCAAGTTTGTACCTGATGACAGGCAAACAGAAACTACAAAAAGCTTGCTGAAAGGACCCACAGACTGCTTGACAGGAGATGGCACACAAGACATAAGTACTAAAGCCAACAGAAGCTTGAATGGTGCTGAATTTCATTCCAAGTCCCAGGATCTGAAGTTGGGGCTTGCAGCCCAGTGTACTGTGGAAGAAGTTCCACCAAATGCAAACATTACTAACAGCACCAACACACAAATACCAGACATTCTGGTAAGTCTTGAGAAACATGATTGTGTATGTAGGTACAGGTTCAAGTGAAATGACAGGAAGTAATGAACTATGGTGCCATTATTTAAGGACTACTTGTTGTGGCTAAAACAACAGTCTGCATCTAGTAGGTTGCATTGTAATGAAGGTGACATTGTGTGCAGGTGAAGAAGCAGCTTGTTCTGGACTCACAAAGTGAGCAACGACAAATGACGGGGCGTGCAGGGGAGGCACTAGTGTCTCAATATCTTGCTGGTAAACATGGACCAGCGCATGTAAAGTGGGTAAATGAGGATGGAGAGACAGGAGCAGCTTTCGATATTATAGTCACAACTGAGACTGGACAGCAAGAGTTTGTGGAGGTGAAGGCAACACGTTCCCAAGACAAGGATTGGTTTGAGATTTCAAATCGAGAATGGGAATTTGGGCAAGTTCATGGTGATCAGTTCACCATTATTCGCGTTTTCCTTGCAGGACCTGAACAGCCTGCTCGAATTCTCCGCATCCCCAATCCAGTAATGCTCTGCCAAAAACGAATTCTTCAACTTGCAGTCGTCTTACCACACAACAGTTTGCAGGGCATGCCTCCAAGTGAGGAAATGCAGATTGCTTCCTATTCAGTTAATCTATCAGAGATTGCTGCAGATTGACTTAATGCACATGAGAGACAGGAGCACATTACTATCCTCGCAGCAATAGGTGAGGGTCGAACATGGAGTCCTATCATTTTCTCATCAACCAGTTATCATGTCAGAAGGCTTCCAGTCATAGTGAGTCAATTTTTGAGCATAATCGGCATGTCTTCAAATTCTGACAGATGAATGTTTGAAGCAAGCTGCTGTGTACTAATTGGACCCTTACAATTTTAAAGGATGATTGTCATGTCAAAGTACCTAATTATGAGCAGCATCTGGACTGATGGAATACCATGTATAGGTCTTTGATTGAGATACTAATCATGTCAAAGTAACTTATGAACAGAATCTGGACTGATTGAACGCCATATGCACCTGTTTGATTGAGATGCCCTTGTACAAGAAGCAAAGCTAAGTCTACACAAGTCTGGTGATAAAAGGTAAAGGGTTCTTGCTGCATTGTATCCTTCATAATACACTGCTGAAAGGGTAGCATCTGTGAGAGCTTCAATTGGGTGGCTTCAACTGCTTTACTTGAGTGAAATGCAAACTATGCTTTCAGCAATAAGTGGCATTGTAAATGTAATCCTCTCACCTTCCCATCAACTGAGTAGCACAGTAGAAGAAGTCTTCTGCCTGTAGTGGGAGAAATGCAAATTGTGAGCCATGAAAACTTTGTATTTAAATGTGGCACAAATTTTGTACATGTCCACAGACTGGATTCTGAGTACAAGGGTCTTGCCTTAGTGTCAAAGTTTGTGATTAAGAGGTTGAGCAGGACTCATTGATCATGTATGCACATGCCTTCTTGGAAATGTAGGGGAAAAACCTCTTTTCTCACTTTGCCTTTGTATACTCCCAAATTCACAACAGACTTGACTCCAGAGCGTAGTTGCAATTGTCTTGCTCCTCCTAGAAAGCTCGACATTCTCCTTTCCCAATAGGCACCTCCACTCGACACAATTTCTCTCAATGATCTTTCATGTTTAAATGTGGGTGATTAAAACTCCACACGTCTTCAAAAATCAAAACTTTTAGGTGTTGTCATTCCAGAATTATTATCCTCTTCACTTCCAGTTTCTTCCTCCCTAGTCTTTGTCACTTTTTGGTCAGGTGGTTGATAAGAAGTTCTTTGTTTGTCTATGGTTGCAAACTGAGAAGTGTGTCGGTTTTGCACATACTTTTCTACAAATTCCTCACCACTTAATTTCCCAGTGTATGGCTTGAACCAAAAATCTTCTAGCACTCTTTGCTTTGCAGCTACTACTTTACTATGGATTTCTCTCACACACTTGTCTTGCTCTTACATTCCACTCGACAATCTGTTCATTATCTCTCTCTCAGTAGTCTTCCACACATGGTATATGTGTTTGATTGATTTCAATTATGCTAATTCTTAACGACATAGTAGCTACTTTAGAGGCCATTCAAGATGCGACTCATTCATGGGCATGTTGAGCATATCATGCGCCATTTCCTTCGCACAACCTAGCCTAAGCTCTAGACCAACTTTTCTATTTTTATTGCCCTCTTTTTCATTTACATAATTTCTTGAATATAATGGTATTGTTCTTTTTTTACTTCTTTTATAACTGTATTTTCTTGCTCTTACATTTTTAGACATTCTTGGTATGCCATTTCTTGAATCTTCTTCTTCAATCCACTCAATATCATCCTCATTAAATGTTTTTCTAGGTTTTGGGTCAGGCCAAGGTAGATTCTTTGGTTTGGTATGCAACTTAGGTGGAAAATTAGGTTTGGTTTTCTTTTTATGCCTACTTTTAATTTTACCACTAGGTCTTGTATCAATTGTAACAATCATTGTTATTACATTGGTTGGTGGATTGTTATGATGGTAGACCTTTAGTTTATTGATATTTACTCTTTTTGCCCCCTCATTACTCATGGTTGACAACTCTATTGTGTTGTTATCAAACATTTTTTGTATTTTAAAAGGGCCTTTCCAAGGTAATGTAAATTTACCTCCCTTTATTTTTGTAATTATAAGCATCCATAGTACTAACTCTCTTTTAAACTTTGTTATCTTCCTTTTTTCATCCTTTTGTTCTTTGCACAACAATTGAATATGGTTAATATTTTCTCCGGTTGCCAACAAGTTTCATCCAATCTAAATAAAACTTCCATCCTTACCCAAATATCTTTGTCTAGATCTTCTTAAGATCTTCTTGTTGTAAGTCACAAACTCTTTCAATTGGTACTGCAAATTCTATTGGCATAATTGGTTGAGTATCGTAAACCAACTCAAAAGGTGTGTATTGAGTTGTCACTTTATAAGTTGTCTAATATGCCCATAGAAAAGTGATTAACATTACATCCCAATCTATTTGGTTTGCATTCACAAGTTTGGCTAATATTTTACCTAATGTTTTGTTAGTTGACTTGATTTGTTTATTTCCTTGTGGATAGTAGGTAGTTGATTTATGATGTAAAATCATAAATTCTTCCACAAGTATTCCAATAGTTTTATTACTAAAATGATTGCCTTAGTCATTTACAAGACAGGTTGAGCAGCCAAAGTGAGTAATAATTTGTTCATAAATAAATTTAGCGATGCTTTTAGCCATGTTGTCACAAAATGCTTTCGCTTTTACCCATTTAGTAGTATAATCAATTGCTATCATAATATATTGATTCCCGATATATTTTATTACCAGTTTGACTAATCCCATAAATCAAAACCCCATTTCATGAAAGGTTCAAATGCCATAACCAGTTTGAATGGCCTTTTACCATTTCGCCATATGTGTTTTAAGTGTTGGCAAATATCACAGTTTTGACATAATTCAACATCTTTATGCATAATGGGCCACCAATAACCTTAAGATAATTATTTTCTAGCAACAATATTCATGCCAAAATGCCCACTAGCCAACCTTTCATGGAAGTTTTCTAGTACTTTAGACAGTTCCCTTATATAACCCCATCCAATTTTAATTTATACAATTGCCCATCATATAACGTGTAAGACCTGGCTTTGATGACAATTTGACTATTTTCCTCTTTAGGTACATTGCTATCAAAATATCCTTTCTTTAGATATTTTATGATTGGTCCATACCAATCAACTCTTACATTAAATAGATGAACGTCAAATAACTTATCGTCTACTCTTTCTACTAATTCCCCATTTATTAATTCCCCATGATTAATTTTAAACAGATGATCTAATAAGAAATGAATTCTACCCAATTTGTAAACAACTTTAAAATCAAATTTTTGTGATAGTAAAAGTCATTTGTGTCACGACTTTAGCCTTGGGTTCATGACCAAGGCAAGGGCATGCAAAGGTGCAAACCGAGAGTGTAATGCGAAAGTCACATACATTCCTGGGAGCAGAAGAGCACAAGAGAATGTGAGGGAGTGAAAGTTCACACTCCCAAGTGGACTCCCATTTTGGGAGTTGGAGTCCATTAAATTTTTATAGAATGGTTTGAGGGGTCAAAATTCATTGAATTGAAGACTTCCTAACATCATTAAAAAATTCTTTAGATGTAAATTCTTAAAATGGGCTCGCATTATCCATTTGAATATTTGCAACACAAGTTATGACTAGAAAAAAAGGTCGAATGTAAGGTCGAAAGTTAAAATGTCAATTTGATTCCCGACCACTAAAAGTTAATAATCGCTTTGAATTACATGTTTGACAAAACCTTAAAATTCAATCAATAATTTACTGAACTAAAGTATTCATTTTAGATTCCAGAAAAATACTTCAGAATTCAAACATCAATTTTTCAATCAAATAAGTCATTTGAATTTAAATTTAAAAAAATTCAAAATTGAAATGTTAATTTTCAAATTCAAATAACTATATTCAAAATTGAATTTTTTTTTTAGACTCAATTAATAATTTTCTGAATTGAAATATTAATTTTGAAAATCCAAAATAATAATTCCGAATTGCAATTTCAAGTTTCAAATCAAATAAGTTTTTAAGATTTTAAATTTAAAAACTCAGAATTGAAATATTAATTTTTAGAATTAAAAAAGAATTTAAAATTGAAATATCAAATTTTAGATCAAATAAGATTTTTTGAGTTTATATAGAAGACTTGAAAATTAAAATGGTGTTTTAAGGAATTAAAATAGCAAATTTCAGATTCAAATATCAAATTTGAAATTCAAATAATTCTTTAAAGAATTGAAATAGTAGTTTTGAAAATTGAAATATAGTTTTTAGGATCAAAAATTTTTTAATTAAAAATTAAAAAATTTAGAATTTAAATATGAATTTTCAAAATCAATTTTTTTTTCAAATTCAAATAATTAACCAACGAATTCCAATAAAAAAATTTAGAATTAAAATAAAATATTCAGATTGATTTTTTTTAAAATTTAATAATTAAAAAATGAATTCCAATAGGAATTTTCAGAAGTGAAACATTGATTTTAATTATTGAATATAATTTTCAGAATACGAATTATACTTTTAAACTCAAACATATATTTTTGAATAAAACTAACAATTTTAAAAATTCATATTTAAAAATTTGAATTCAAATATTGATTTTTAGATTCATTATATGAACACTATACATACATACACATAATCAATACACACACAAATATATATTTATGATATATGTAACATATCATAAATATAATGTTAATACATACATAAAAATACACCTTTATATCAACATATAATATCTTTAGGATGTGATTAATTTAGTGTCTATTGTGACTAATGGGACATATCAATATATTAATGGATGAAAGTAAACCTAAAAGCCATCCAATAGGTAGGATGAAGTTTTCAATAGTTGTGTCATAGTTGTAAGAGTGACCAAAGTAATTGGAATTTGATCTTATAGTTGTAAATATTCCCAAACTTAGTCATAAACGACTACAAGTCGCATGTAATCACAAATGAAATGGTTACATGTTGGCTGATTTCTACTAGTGCATTATAATTGGTGAAGTGACCTATCGCTTAGTTGCTTACATTTTGGTTATTCGATTTAGGGATATTTTCACAGAAAAATTTAGTCCTCATTAGTTTGGTGTAATGACTTGTGGCAGGTGTGAAACGATGGTTCACAATGTTTGAATGATGTTACATTTGCATCGAGATTGGGTGGTGTTATAGGTGGATATTCGTAATGCCTTTAATTTGGTGTCACGTTCAACCATTTTTAGGAGTTATGGTCTTCATTTAGTTCTTTGGATCATTCTTTCCCATTTGTTTGACTATTCTTTGCACATCCATCTCGACTATATTTTTTTCAAACTTCTCAACATGGGAATTTCATAGTCATTTTGTTGGAATTAGGTACATAACATGGGGACCCATTGAGAGGAACGTTGTTTACTTTGGCTCACTTTTGCGCTTTTCACCTTACAACAACCTACCCTACTTGTGTTTTCCCTTCCTTGGCGGACGATACACATATAGTAGGTCTTACATTAGATGTGGTTCTTACATTTTTACAATTGTAGGAGGAATTATTAGCATTAGGGCTTTAAGTGCAATTAGCAAAATGTGTAGCTTGTGGTTGGACCATTCTATATCACTTCCTTTTAACTTTTTTTATTCATGACTTGGGTTTTTGTATTTTGGGCACATTGGTGGGATCCACATCATTTGTTGAATTGTTTGTGGTGGAAGCTCTCCATGAAGATCTTGAGACAATATTTAGTCTCCTTATGCTCATAGATCCTTAGGCAACTTTTACGATGTTTTTGTTGTGTGATGTTTAATGTTCGGGTTACTTGCTTTGTACAATGTTCCCAACTCCATGTATTTTGCAGCATTATGCTAAGTTTGATATTCATACCATAGCTACGTTGGAAAAATTACTTGGTGTAGGATCTTTTGGTGATTCTATGAATCACCTAGCTTGTTGTCAGGCCATTTCTATTTTTTCGAGCATGCTCAACCTCCCTTATGTGGTTTGGATTGTTGCCCCCACATTCTTGGGGTGTTGGGCATTGATTATTCTTACACTTGTCATTCATTTATAGTAAAATGATCACCCTATTCTTATAAATGTAATAGCACATGTGAGACCAACATTTCCCCATTCTAAATGGTAGTACGAGATGTTCAAACCATGTTACTTGAAGTTGTCTACTCTTAGGTCCCACCTTTTGAGAGTTTAACAATTTAATTTTATCCCTAGTTGTAGGTTTTTTTTGTCAAATCACCTACACGAATAAGAGTTTATTTCATTTCTAATACATGTTTTTTCAAATATCATGTGAACATGTTTCTGATTGACGCGTTCGCAAGTTCCTTGCTAGACCTAAGTTGGGACAAAGTCAGTCAAACAATGGAATTGTTTGGAACTCGAGGCACACTCCCAGCTCTTAGCACTAAAAGGGGTAAAAGGACATGCTGAAGCTCCGGGATGGGACTAGGAAGAGTGACAAGCTTTAGTTACTTACTCAAACTTACATCAAACCAACCAACAAGTTGGTTAGTTCACATTATGGAACACCTTTAGTGCTAGGACAAGCCATGGGCAACTCTAGATTCACAAGACTCACCACGGCCTAGACTTGGGGGAAGCCACCACCTTCCCCCATATAATATTCTCTGCATCTCCCCACAACACCTACATTCGAATGACTTTTTGTCCCGGGACTCCCAAGGAGGAATCCCGAAATTGTCCTTGTTTAGACTCCTAGGACTTTGTAAGTTCATAATTCTTTGCTTAGACTTCTGATTGGGATGAGGTCAAAAGAAAACTTGTAGCTCTCCTTGAAAGCTTTCCAACGGTGTGTCGAACTCCACCTACACACACCGGGGTTGGGTCGGGTCAATTCTCGACTTTTAGTGGTCAGGAGTCAAACTGACTCTTGACCTTTCTTTTTACCATAACTTGTGTTGCAAATGTCCAAATGGCTCATGTGAGGCCATTTTCGACATCTACACTTTGATAGCTTTCAAATGATATAAGGAACGCCTCAAGGCGAGGTGTTTTGACCCCTACAATCGAACTCTAAAGTTTCGGGAGTCCCGAAAAACTCCCAAGTCCCCATTTCCGGAATGTGAGTGTCATCTTCACACTCTTCCAAAAGTGGGGTTGCAACACTGATCATGTGCGGGTTTAAGGGTAGGCACTTTGTTATTAGTTCGTCCTATCACACCAACATTTCGTTTACGTTAGTCCACATTTTTATAACATTACACACTTGTCTTGGCTTGCCACATCTTATAGTTGTTCATTTTTTACAGTGTCAATGTGATCATACCATTGACAATCTAGGTACCCATTTGCTTTGGTGCCTTTGCAGGAGTGAGCGTACAGTAGCCCATGACACACTTTGGGATACTATAGCAACTATTGTTTTAGATAGTGGAACACATGTTTAGAGGGAAGTTTCCCACCTTTACCTTTCACACCCAACGACAAGTGGATCTCCTTATCATTAGAGATGGCTTTCGAACTTTGATGGATGTTGTCATTGTTGATTTGATTTGCATTAATATGGTGTAACGAGCATAGACGACGACATCACATGCAATAATGATGGCTATTCAAGAGAAGACATGATCCTACACCAATCAAACATTAAGCGATGACTTCATTCCCCTTGTTATTGAGACGTATGGGTGTTTTCATTTTTGTTTTGATTCATTCTTGATCATTTGTGCATAGACCATTATCACACATCATCATTGGTCTTTTTTAGTCCCTTCGATGCCTATTTCTCACTATCGATAGTGTGTGTCCATAACCATGTAGTGTGCACAAGCCATAACGATTCTTTAATGAGCTATTACACTTGGATGAGGTTCCTCATCTCTTCCACACATCATACTTAGTGCACCTTTGTCACCAGACGATTTGTGGCAAATGACAACTTTCTGATCTTAAGTTTTCTTTTCTTTGTTATTGTTGATTGTCATTTCATAGCCATAGGTCTTATTTGCATAGGATTTTTTTTTTTTTTTGTTGATTGTTTGCTTTTGTTTTTTCTTTGGGTTGTGTTTACTTGTGCTTTCATTTGCCTTGTACTTTTGATGGACAAGATCCCGTCCTTGATTTTTATATACAAGGTTTTACCTTCCACTAAGTATTGAAACCTCCATTAGTCGTTTGAAACATATCAACTAAAAAAAAAATCAAAGCTTTCAAGCTCAAAATCCTAATTTGTTTTAAGTCACCCATCATTAAAACATTGAACACCCTTACACCAAACACCTCATATCTTGGCCATTCCTTTACCAAATTGAAAGATTTTTCCAACATTGAAAGTGCTAGGTGGAGGACCAAAAATGTTTTTTGAACTTCAGACTAGGAAAAACAACGGATGAGGATTCAACCTCATTTGACTTCTTAAGTGTTCACTTACCAGCCTATCTACCCTATATGCGCCGCCCACCCCGCCCCCCAAACCCTGGTGGAGAGTAATAAGGATTTGCCCATTCATTACTTTTTCTCACAAACGAAAAGCTAACCCCATACAGACAGAGCCAATAAGAATAATTTTTTGGGTAAATGATTAGCTGACTCAGATAGGTGACGCGGCATGAAGGGATTGGTAGAAGACAATAAATTCACCCTTTCCTTTGCCTCGCTGGCACATCTCATTTCAGTCGGATAATGTACTAAATTTAACCTCGCTGGCAAATCCGAGTCAGCAAAGTACCGCCCCCTCTCTTCCCGCCCTTCTCTCTATCTCTCTCTATTTGTTTTGCCGTGTGCGACGCTCCTGTTGCGTTCTTCTTTTAAGCTCGCGGTTTTGTAATTAAGCAATCTGTGAATTTCGTATCTCTGTCTGGACATTTTTGTTTTTACATAGACTTGTGTGACAAGAAGTGTGGATCTGTGAACTGTGATTTTTGTGGAATTTTTTTGGGGTGATTTTGTCTTTTTTTTTTTTTTTTTTTTTTTTTTTTTGGGGGGGGGGGGGTTTTTTTTTTTTTTTGTTGTCGAAGGAGAGGGGGGGGGTGGGGGGGGGGGGGTTGTGGGGGGGTGGGGGGAGGCGGGGGGGGGGGGGCTTTGGGGTTTGG